>JGI12631J13338_1000006_pt1 | contig 121971 bp, 114 predicted proteins | sample BlaSpr_A8_Ref_O1_FD_13338 | JGI IMG/M metagenome (IMG submission 13338) | reverse complement strand
GCCCCTCAAGCTGGTGCGTCTGCCAATTCCGCCACGACCGCGCCGCAAAGAAAGCTAACCGCGAGGACATCTTCGAGGGTTCTGCAACGACCTCAGTCTGCCAAACTCCGGCGCTGAACGCCAGATTTTCTAAATCACAACCGCAACTGTGATTACTTCTTGGGAGCCGAGTTCTGCGCGGGCGCAGGAGTCGGCTGCTGTTGCGCCGGAGCTGGCGCGGGTTGCTGGGCCGGAGCAGGAGCCGGCTGCAGCGGAAATTGTCCGGGCTGCGACTGCGCCGGCTTGGCTGGCGCCGGAACAGTTCCCGACTTCTGGGTTTGTTCCAGAATCGAACCGGTTCCGACCTGGTCGGTCGGGGTGCGCTTCACCGACAAGGTGAGCGAAGTCATCATGAAAACGATGGCGCACCAGGTCGTGGCGCGGGACAAGAACGTCGCGGCGCCCCGGGGGCCGAAAGCCGTCTGGCTGCCGGCACCGCCGAATGCGCCGGCGAGGTCAGCGGCCGAGCCGCTCTGCAGCATGATCACCACAATCAGCACGAAGCAAACCAGCACGTGCAGCGTGACCAGCACAAAGGTCGCGCGCCAGCCGATCGCGATGATCGCGATCGCGATTAACAAAGAAAAAGCCCACTTCGCCCACGTTGGCATTGCAAACTCCAATTTTTTTGCTCGGCAGTTCCTTGCCGGATTTCAAAACCTAAATGTCTGGCCCGCTGGCCGATGATGGCTACCGAAGGCTCGCTAAAAATTCACAATCGCAGCAAACGATTTGGCGTCCAGGCTCGCGCCACCCACCAGCGCACCATCGATCTCTGCCTGCGCCATCAAGCCCTTTATGTTGTCGGGTTTGACGCTGCCACCGTAGAGGATGCGAATCGCTGAAGCTTGGTCGGACGTGCAATGCGAAGCAACCAGATTCCTGAGGTACTCGTGAACTTCCGCGGCGATTTCAGGAGTCGCTGTTTTGCCCGTGCCAATGGCCCAGACCGGCTCGTACGCAAGCAGAATACGCGAGAAGTCAGCGGGGGTCAACGCATGGAGGCTGCCCTCAAATTGGCGTTTCAGGACCGATTCGGTGTGATTGGCTTCGCGTTCCGCCAGGCTTTCACCGACGCAGACGATCGGAGTTAATTTCGCCGCGAGCGCGGCTTTGACCCGGCGGTTCACCGAGGCGTCGGATTCCGCGAAATATTGGCGGCGCTCGGAATGTCCGATGATCACGGCGCGGCTGCCGGTGTCCGCGACCATGGCCATCGAAATTTCGCCGGTGTAGGCGCCTTCCGGCTCCCAGTAGGCGTCCTGCGCGGCGATAGCGATTTGGGTGCCGCGCGTGGATTCGACTGCAACGGAAAGAGACGTATAGGGAGGCGCGACAATGATGTCGCACGAGTGCGTGGCGGCGACCAGCGGCTTGAACGCGTCGAAGAACGCGCGCGTTTCCGCCTGGGTCTTATACATTTTCCAGTTTCCAGCGATGACCGGCCTGCGCACGAATTCTCCTTCGGCAGCGTTTTATGCTGCACGAATATACTCGCCTAACTTTTTTCCGTGAGGGCCTCGACGCCCGGAAGCTTTTCGCCTGCCAAAAATTCAAGCGATGCACCGCCACCCGTGGAAATGTGACTGATCTGCGACGCGACGCCGGACTGTTCGACCGCCGCCACCGAATCGCCGCCACCGACGATCGAGGTTGCGCCCGCGGCTGATGCGACCGCAACGGTGCGCGCGATGGCCAGTGTGCCTTGCGCGAAGGCCGGCTTTTCAAACATTCCCACCGGCCCATTCCACAAGATAGTGCGCGCGATGGAGATTTCCTTCTGAAATAAGCTGACCGTGGCTGGACCGATATCGAGACCCATCCAACCGTCGGGAGTATGAGCGATGTCGGTCACCCGCGTGGCCGTGGAGTCGAGAGATTCGGCGAGAACATGGTCGACGGGCAACACCAAACGGAAATTCTTTTTCTTGGCCTCGTTGAGTAAATCGCTAGCGAGGTCGAGCTTGTCATTTTCGACCAGCGACTTGCCAATCGGTAGCCCTTGCGATTTCAGGAAGGTGTAGGCCATCGCGCCGCCAATCAGCATCGAATCGGCCAGCTTCATCAGATTTTGCACGATTTCAATTTTGTCCGAAACCTTCGCGCCGCCGAGAATGGCCACGAACGGGCGGTCGGGATTGGAAATGGCTTTGCCCAGGTACGACAGCTCTTTTTCCATCAGCAAGCCGCTCGCGGCCTGTTTTACGAACTTGGTGATACCCACGACCGACGCGTGAGCGCGGTGCGCCGAGCCGAACGCGTCGCACACGAACATGCCGTCGCAAAGTGCGGAGAGCTGGCGCGCGAATTCCGGATCATTGGCTTCTTCCTCGGGATGGAACCGGACGTTTTCCAGCAGCAGGACTTCGCCTGCGCTAAGGGATTTGCTTTGCGCCTCAGCTTCGGGGCCGACGCAGTCCGCGGCAAATTTCACCGGTTTGCCCAGCAATTCCTGAAGCGCTTTGGCCACCGGCGCGAGCGAATATTTCGGATCGACTTTGCCTTTGGGGCGGCCGAGGTGCGAAGCCAGAACGATGCGTCCACCTTTTTCCATGGCCAGACGCAAGGTCGGCAGGGTCTCCCGGATGCGCGTGTCGTCGTCCACCTTGCCGCCCGACATCGGGACGTTGAAATCCACCCGGATGAAAACACGTTTATTTTTCAGATCAAGGTCGCGAATTGAAAGTTTTGGCATGTTCCAGTTACGTAGCTTGGCTCCGCTGGTTTGCAGTTTTTTGGGGAATGCTACTCGGCCCGGACCACTGAATCGTAGGCGAATCCCGTGCCGTGCGCGGGATTCGCCTACGGATAAGGCTCCTTAGGACAATTTGGCGGCAAGAAACTTGATCAAATCGCGGCAGCGAGAAGAGTAACCCCACTCATTGTCGTACCACGCCAGCACCTGGATGCAGTTCGTGCCCACCACGCGCGTGTAGGGCCCGTCAACAATCGAGGAATGCGGATTGCCGCGAAAATCGACCGACACCAATTCATCTTCGACATATTCCAAAATGCCTTTCATCGGACCGTTGGCCGCCGTTTTGATCGCGGCATTGACCGTCGCTACTGTGGCCGGTTTATCGGTGAAAACCGTCAAGTCCACAACGCTGACGTTCGGCGTGGGGACGCGCATGGCATAGCCGTCCAGCTTGCCTTTCAATTCCGGAATCACCAGTTGCAAAGCTTTGGCCGCACCGGTGGACGTCGGAATCATGGACAACGCCGCGGCACGGGCGCGACGGAGATCCTTGTGCGGCAGATCGAGCAACTTCTGGTCGTTGGTGTACGAGTGAATGGTAGTCATGGTGCCGACGTTGATGCCGAAAGTGTCGTGGAGAACTTTCGCCACCGGCGCCAGGCAATTGGTGGTGCAGGAGGCGTTCGAAATTACGTCGTGCTTCGCCGGATCGTAGGTTTTCTCATTCACGCCGAGCACCAAAGTGTGGTCGGGATCCGTGGCCGGAGCCGAGATAATAACTTTCTTCACCGTGCCGCGAATATGCTTGCGGGCGTCGGCACCCTTCGTGAATAGGCCGGTGGATTCGATGACGATGGAAGCATCGACCGAAGACCAATCAATTTCGCCGGGATCTTTGACGCGAAAAACTTTTACGGATTTCCCGTCGACCGAAATGGTGTCGTCGGTGTGCGTCACCGAGTTGGGCAGGTTCCCCAGAATCGAATCGTACTTCAGCAGGTACGCGAGGGTCTTCGAATCGGTAATGTCGTTGACCGCGACAATTTCGATTGAAGGATCGCCCAGAGCTGCGCGGAAAATATTACGTCCGATTCGGCCGAAGCCATTAATCCCCACCTTGATAGCCATCAATCCTCCCAGAGAATGCCGTGCGGCGGAGCGCACGGAACGAACTTCGCGTGATTTCCAAAACGAAAATGCTAGGTGCTGCGCGGCAAAAAGTCAACGAACAACGAGGATGCAATTGCGCTGAACGCGGAGCCGTCTTTGAATTTCGTCAGTCGAATTCCTTCACGCGAATGACCTGATCGCCGGTGAAAGTCACAAAGGTAGTGCGCGCCGGCGGCGTTCCGTAAATCCAGTCTTCGGTTTCGGTGCCGTCCGGATCGCGCTCGCGCACTTTGTGCTCGGGCCGGCCGAGCGCGGCCAATACCATTTCGTGGTTCATCCCGACCAACGCTTCGTGGTCCGTGATGGCCTGCTTGAACTGCGGCGGCAAAGTGTCGATCCAGTTGATCGCGCCGGAGTGTTCCTTGGAAAAGTCCAGAAACGCCTGCAGGTCGGTCATCACGTCGTCGGCGCTCATGTCCGGGACCTGACGGCCGAAATCGAGAATCAAAGTGCCGCCGACGGGCTGTTGCGGCGTCGCGGAATCCGCCGCCATTGGCCCCGGGCCTCCCATTCCAATTTGAATGTGATCGCGAATATTGAACTGGCCTTTTCCGCCGCCATTGATCGAAATCACAATTTCTTTCGGGCGGAATTCGATAGCTGTGACCTGCACCGTGTCACCCACGTTGGCGGCGGGCGTGTGGCCGTGCAGGGCCGCTCGCAAATCCTTATCGTCGATTTTCTTGCCTACCTCGATCCGGAAACCTTTTTTGCCTGAGGGGATCGGCTTTAGCGCCTTGGCAAACTCGCCCGACACGTAGCGGATGATTTCGACGCGCGATTGTGGCTGCAAGGGAGATTGCTTGCTGGAAGCCGGCTGTTGCACCGACAAAAATACTTCGGGGTTATTCGCCGGCGCGCCGGAAAAATCGGGCTCGCCTGGCACCAAATGCGACTTATAGCGGTTGACGTCGGCCGTATCGGAGCCGATGGCCAGGGCCGTCGCAAGCACGATGATCAGTCGGGTCAACATGAAGGTCGGATGGCCTAGCCCCTATTCTATTGCGAATCGGCTCTACGGTGATATGGATTCTGCGGCCGACCATTGGGTTGCAGGACGCCCAGGACCGTCCGCCGGAAGTGCGCTGAACCCGGGAGATATCCAGGTTCCTGGGTTAAGTCGTTGCCGCGTGGGCTCGGGAGGCCGGCTGGTTCTTCGCCTCTTCGATTTTTTCGTGCGCCAGGTGGGGCTCAAAGCAGCGACGGCAGCGTGCTTCGTACATGTTTCCGGCGCCGACCACGATGAGTTCTTCAGAGGCTACCAGGCGTTGGGTATGCACCGCGGGGTTCCCGCAGCGCATGCAAATCGCGAGCAGCTTGACGATTTCTTCGGCGACGGCCAGCAGGCGCGGCATGGGCTCGAAGGGGCGCCCCATAAAATCGGTGTCGAGGCCCGCGACGATGACGCGTTTGCCCATGTCGGCGAGTTTCACGCTGCTTTCGACCACGGATTCGCCCAGGAACTGCGCTTCGTCCACGCCGACGACCTCGGTGCGCGGCGCAACCTTGGCCAAAATGTCCTCGCCATTTTTTACCAACTCGGAATCGAGTTCGAGCCCCGAATGGGAGACGATGCCGCTTTTGGCGTAACGCTGGTCGATCACGGGCTTGAAGATTTGGACGCGCTGTTTGGCAATCTCCGCGCGGCGGAGCCTGCGGATTAATTCCTCGCTCTTGCCGGAAAACATCGGCCCGACCACAACTTCGATCCAACCCATGTTGCCTTTGACGATGTCCACGCATCCTCCGGTGAGTGCTTACAGCCATTGTATCGCGGTTCCGAATTTGGGACCGGCCTGCGCGCTGCGCCGCCCGATCGCGAAAAAGCTACGCTGATTTCGCCGCGGTCCCATAGACCGCGCGGTTGAAAAACGGTGCAAACGCATTTACCACCGCAACGCGAAACGCTTCCTGGCGGCTGATCTGGTTGCGGGTCAGAATGCCCCAGGCGCCTTCGGCATCGCGAATATTGTGCCGGCCCGTGAAAGCATCGATCGCTTCGGAAAGCTCGACTCCGTCCTCGACGACCGTCCGCGCCAGCGCGTCGGGAAGGAGCACCGCGCCGGATTGGCCGAACGAGCCCACCGAGGTGCCGTCGGTAATGTAAGCCCAATTTTCCAGAAACACCCAGCGTTTGCCTGCCTCGCGCACGATATCGACATCAGCGATCACCTCGAGGCTCGGCATCACGTCGGGGCCGGGGATCACGTCGATCCCGCCTTCGAGACCTACGAAATATTTCCACGGTTTATTTTCGGCACGGGCGATCTGCACCAGCGCTTCGGCGCGCTGGCGCGCGCCGGTCATCAGATCCTCGCGCGACAGCGGAGTATGGCGCACGCCGCTGGGCACCTCGAAACCGACAACTTCAAATTCCATTTCCGGCGCAGTTTTGTCTACGCCGAAGGCGGATTGAATGGAGACCAGGGCTTCCGTGACGGCGTCGAGTTTCGGACGGCGGGTACTGCCGACGGCCACGATTATTTTTTCCATAGCGCGGGGATTCTATCAATCTTTCCAGAGCTGGTTTTGCTTTTCTCGCGAATAGCGCGCGGTAAGAAATTCCTTCAGTTCTTCCACCGTGGCGAAGACTTGGTCGGTGCAGCCCAGCATCCATCCGCTGATTTCCGCGGCGGGCAGCGTGGTAACCAGATAGACCGGAATTCCCTTCCGGTAGGCCACGGTCATCTCCGCGGACGTTCCGCCGCTCTTGGCCAGGGCGTCCCAGGAGCAAATCAGGTAATCGGCTTTGTTTTCGATCAGATCGAGATCGAACGCGATGATTTTGCGGATGACCCGGCGGAAACGCTCCAGATCCGTCGACTTCCATTCCCGAAAGTGCGCGATTTCCTCCGGTGTGAGGTTTTTCTCTTCGTCTTCAGCCGGATCGTAGACGCGATGCCCGAGCGTCTCGCGCAGGAATGGGCCGAGCTTGCGGCGCCACAACCGGCCGTTATCTTCCGCAAATTCGATGGGGCCGCACAGGTAGGCGAGCATTGTTGGGTTTTTGGCGAAACAGAATCTAGCACGATGCGCTAGGACTGGCCAGCTTGCGAAGCGAGCGGAACGAACGACGATTGATCCGCGCCGGATATTTCCTCAGTCACGACGGTGAAATGGGTGAGATTGGCCATGCCAAACGAGGTGGTGATGGCCACGTCGGAGGCGTCGCGGCCGGCGGCCATCAACACTCGGCCGATGCGCGGGTGATTGTGGCGCGCATCAAAGGTCCACCAGCGATCCTCGAGATACACTTCGAACCACGCGCTGAAATCCATAGGCGAAGGCGCAACCGACACGCCGATGTCGCCCAAATATCCGGTGACGTAACGGGCGGGAATGTTCAGGGCGCGGCAGAGCGTTACGGCCAGATGCTGAAAATCGCGGCAGACGCCGATGCGTTCGGTGAAGACGTCCAGAGCCGTCCGGCTGGGGCGCGCGTGCTGGTAGCCAAAGCTGACTTTGTGGTGTACCCAGTCGCAGACGGCTTGCACCCGCGACCAGCCCTGGGGCAAGGCGCCGAATAACTCCGGAGCGATCATCGAAAAACGGTCCACTTCGCAGTAGCGGCTGCTGTACAGGTAGCGCAGCACTTCGTGCGGCAACTCCTGCACCGGAACTTCGCGGGCCCCGAGGCTGATCGGGTCGGCCACGCCGCTATCGTAAATCAAAGTCGAATTGCTCAAGCGCAGCGGCCCGCTTTGCGCCAAAAATCGCGTGCAACGATTTCCGAAACTGTCGATGTACGACTCCGTTGAAGCGGCCGGCTCGACGCGGACTTCGTCCGGCGCTTGCAAATCCCCCGCGCGGGAGGGATGCACGTTGAGCATCGCCACCACCGCGATGGGGAAAGGCAGGTCGAACTGAATGTCGTAACCGAGCCTGAGAATCATGGGTTTCCCTAAATGAACGGGGCCTCGAGACTTCAACTTCTGATCTGCGAAATTCAGGATGATGGCGAGGGCTGGGCTTGATTTGCTTTTCGTGCTGCCACTTCTACTGCTGCTGTTGTTGCTGCTGCTGTTCGACGTCGGCCAGCGTCTCCGCACTGAACGGCTTGGAACGAATCACGGTCGTGGGAGGCAGCTCTTCCGGCTCCGGCGCGTCCATCGGCAGCACCGCGACCATGACGCTCAGTTCGCTTTCCGCTTCGCCCTTGTAGACTCCGCGCGTCGGCGGAACGTCGGCGTAATCTCTGCCCATCGCGACGCGGATATGGCGTTCGCATGCCATCAAATTGTTGGTCGGATCGAATGCGACCCAGCCCAGTTCTCCCAGGTAAGCTTCAACCCAGGCGTGCGTGGCGGCCGCGGGCGAGCGATCGTGCCCTTGGTCCTCGTGATAGAGATACCCGCTCACATAGCGGCAAGGAATTTTCAGCTGCCGCACCAGAGTGATCATGATGTGCGCAAAATCCTGGCAGACGCCGCGGCGAGCGCGCAACGCGTCATCAATCGGCGAATCCACATTGGTCGAGAGCGGCACGTACTCAAACATCTCGTAGAGTTTTCCGTTTAGTTCCTGCAGCAGCGCCAGCGGCTTTCGGCGGCGTTTCAACTTCAGCTCGGCGGCGAGTTTCTCCAGCAGCACCGTTGGCGCCGCGAATTGGCTGGGCAGCAGCATCTCCCAGTAATCGGTTTGCGCGACGCGCTCGTCGAGTTCCTGCCAGTCGCAGCTGGCGGCTTCCTGGCTGAAATCGCGCGCGGGCAAAACGTCGACAATGGCCTGCGCCGAGACCTCGATCAGGTTGTGTTTTTGCGGGATGTCGAAGTGGTGCACCGCATTTCCATAAAAATCGCGGTAGACCATCACCGTGGCGCGCGGCGACACGTTTAAGGAAAAGCTCAAGCAGCGCTGGCGGAAATCGGTGCGCGGCTGCATGCGGACTTCCATCACGCTTTCCCGCACCGCGGGTTGGTACCGGAAACTCGTAATGTGCCGCACGGAATAGGCCATATGGTTTGCGGCGCCCTACGACGCCAGCTCCGATTCGATCGAGTAGTCAAAATAAATCTGATGAATCGCCGTGTGAATTTGCGAACACTCGCTACGCACGTTTTCGAGATAGGCATGCGAGCCTTCGGCCAGCACCTCTTCGATCTGGCTGTAGCTCAAATGGGCGCGCAACCGGCCCGCTATGCGCGTGGTCAGTTTTTCGCGGCGTTCGGTTAAATCTCCGATGGTCTGCAACGCGGCGTTGACCCGATCCACGGAAAATCGCACGGAGTGCGGGAAATCGGCGTTCAGCAGCAGAAATTCCGCCACCCGCAGCGGCCGGATTTCCGCCGTGTACACCTTGCAGTAAGCCTCAAACGCCAGGCAGGCGCGCAGCAGCCCGACCCATTCGAGATACTCCGCACTTTCCACTGCCTGATCCGCGGGACGAGCCACCCGCTTGAAATGCGCTTCCATCAAGGCGGCCAGCGCGTCGGTGCGCTCAACATAGCGGCCCAGCTGAATGAACTGCCATCCCTCGCCGTGACTCATGGTGCCGTCGGTGACGCCCTGGAAAAGGTGCGCGCCTTCCTGCACCGCATGAAAAAACGCGTGCGACTTCTGCATCCACGCCTCTTCCGGCCAGGTAGCTACCGCTTCTAGGTAGAGCCGGTTCAGCTGCGCCCACATTTCGGAGCTGCACTGTTCCCTGACGTGGCGCAGATTTTCGCGGGCAGTGGAAATGCAGGAGACGATCGACGACGCGTTGGTGCGGCTGAAGACCAGTGAGTTCAACAGCCGGGCGGGGTCGACCACTCCTTGCGGCGGAGGTATGCGCAGCGCTTCAAATAGGAATTTCCAACGCCGCGCTGCTGCTTCGGGCGTCTGGTCCAGCCAAAGCTGGAATTCCACATCGACCAGCCGGGCGGTTTGCGCGGCGCGTTCCAGGTAGCGGCTCATCCAATACAGGCCGTCGGCGACACGCGAGAGCATGCCGGCATCGCGCTGCGAGGTTCTCGCAAAATAATTTCGAGACGATCTCATGCGCTTAGGCGAGCCTCCCGCCGCCAATTCCCCTTCGAACTTCTTCGTCGATTTCGACCACGCGGTCATCCGCGGTTCCCGCGCGTAAGACCCATGTGTCTTTGCTGCCGCCGCCTTGCGAAGAGTTGACGACCAGCGATCCTTTGCGCAGGGCGACGCGGGTGAGCCCGCCCGGGACCAAAGTGACTTTTTCGCCCATCAGAATGTACGGACGCAAATCGATATGTCGCGATTCCACTTGATCGTCGATCAAGCAAGGAGCGCAGGAAAGGGATAGCGTCGGCTGCGCGATATAGTTCCGCGGATCAGCCATGATGCGCACGCGAAATTCGTCGCGTTGTTGTTTGGTGCTGTGCGGCCCAATCAACATACCGTAGCCGCCCGATTCCCCCACCGCCTTGACCACCATGTCTTCCAAATGATCCAGAACGTGCTTGCGCTGGGATTTGTCGGTCATCAGATACGTTTCCACGTTCGGCAGAATGGGATCTTCGTCCAAATAAAAGCGAATGATCTGCGGCACGTAGGCGTAGACGGCCTTGTCGTCCGCTAGCCCTGTGCCGATGGCATTGGCGATGTTCACGTTGCCGGTGCGATAGGCGTTGAATAATCCAGGAACGCCGAGAATCGAATCGCCACGGAAGCAGAGTGGATCGAGAAAATCGTCATCGACGCGGCGATAAATCACATCGACGCGGCGCGGACCCGCGGTGGTGCGCATGTACACGACATTGTCATGCACCAGAAGATCGCGCCCTTCGACCAACTCAATGCCCATTTGCTGGGCCAGAAAAGTGTGTTCGAAATACGCGGAATTCGAGACGCCCGGAGTCAGCAGGACGGTGACGGGATCCTGCGTATACGCGCAATTCTCCGGCGTCAGGCTGCGCAACGTCGCCAGCAGCGCCGGCGGATACTGCTCGATTGGCGATACGCCGTAATCGCGGAACATGGTGGGGAAAACGCGTTTCAAGGCTTTGCGGTTGGCCAGCATGTAGGAAACGCCGCTGGGCACCCGCAGATTGTCTTCGAGCACCGCGTAATTGCCGTCCGGCACGCGCACCAGGTCGGTGCCGCAGATGCTGACGTAAATGTCGCGCGGCACATTCAGCCCGCGCATTTCGCGGCGGAAATGTTTGCAGCTGTAGATTAATTCCCGCGGGACGATCCCTTCGCTGAGGATGCGGCCTTCGTGATAAATGTCGCGCAGGAACAAATTCAGCGCGGTCAGCCGCTGGGTCAGACCCTTTTCGATTTTGGCCCACTCCGTCGCCGGAATAATCCGCGGGATCAAATCATTGGGGAAAATCCGCTCGGTTCCTTCTTTGCTGCCGTACACCGTAAAGGTTATGCCTTCGTGCAGAAAGGTCAGGTCGGCCGCCTGCTGGCTCTTGCGCAGTTCGTGCGCTGGCAGGCTCACCAGCATGCGATGCAGCGCCTGATAGAAATCGCGTGGAACGCCGGGCGCGCAGAACATCTCGTCGTAAGCGGTGTCGAGGCGATAATTCACGAAAGGCGGGGGAACCCTAAAAGGCGACGGTGCGGCTGCTGCGTTCATTAAATTTTCCGCACTCCGATCGGTTGGAATCGCAGTGCTGTGTCATACGTACATTGGTTTTTATACCGAGCCCGGCCCGCTGCCACCCAATGGAACGTTCACTCTAGGCAGCCCAAGCGCCCTCGTCCAATTCAAGTTGCTGATTTATCCGATAGGTTTTGCAGCGAGGTTATTCCCGTCGAGGGCACCGTTAGCGAAGTGGAATATTGGGACGGGAAACCCGGGAGCAGACGAATAAATAATTAAGTCTGGAGCGGGATAAGGGAATCGAACCCTCGCCTCGACCTTGGCAAGGTCGCGTACTACCACTATACGAATCCCGCGCACGGCTAGATGTGCGACGTGTTTATTTATAGCATGGGGATGGGGTCCGGACAAGAGCCGGACCGCGAGCGTTTTGCTGCGACACTGCCCTGCGGCTTAATCCACTTCCATAATTCTGGTCGATTTCACCACGGGGGATTTTTTCTGCCGCTCCGCAAATTTCAGCGCGCGGTCGCGGTCGATGTAGACGCGGGCGAATTTTTCGCCGTCACCGTAATACACGGTGACTTGCCAATGATGATGCTTGCGGCGGCGATCGCGGCTCATTCGGCTGGTCTTCTTTAGAGCTTTCTTATTTGGCGCTTTCTTTTTCGAAGTGTTCTTTTTCAAGTTGAGGGGCCCCTCGGACGATCTGTGACTATGGCAACTTTGAAACCGTAGCGCAAGTAACCACTTATGGGTTAACGCCGCGATACCCACCCCGGGCAATCGCGGGCGCTAACCGGCCCCCTTGGCGCACGTCCAAACAGGAATCCGGACGGCTAAATCTTCGGGCGACTGGAACTTTTCATGGTGGCTGAGCGTAATAGTCTATGGAAGAGAAAAGCAGGGCTGGGGGACGCCATGGTGATGCGCTGGGAACAAAACGTACAGGTTCAGGATATGCGGAATCATCCGCCAGAGCTGGTGCGGGGGCTGGAAACCCTGCTGATGCAAGGAACGAGCTTAACGCCCGACCCAAGGCATCCTGGTTTTTTTGAGATTCAGGACGGTACACAGGTGTACTACGTCCACGTGGTGCCGGAGAGCGGCAAGGTCCTATTCCTGGCGGCGTGGCCGCACGCCGAACTGGCCGTGGGCTGTTGCGCGTAAAGTCTGATTCGATCCTACCCGTCTAAATCGTGGCGCAGCGCGGGACCAGCGCCTTAAAAAGCCAAATCTGAAGGTTTGAAGTTGAGCGTATCGAGAATCTGCTTTTTCAATTGGTAAACCGTTGGCGTTACGCTGTTCCGCGCATACACAAAATCACCCGATTCTTTCGAAATAGCGAGGCTCAGCTTTTTTCCGTCTTTGGTGGTCAAGGTGACATCGAAAGCGGGTTTCGCCAGTCGCGCGAGAACCTCGGGCGCTGGATGGTCGATGATTTGATCGGCACGGGTTTCACCGATCGTCGAAAACAGCTTGTCGAGCGACGCCGTCTTTCCTTTCTGGTCCGCTGGTTCATCAAAAACCCAATCTGCCTCACCCTTCCGGCTACAGACAATTGTTCCGTTCGCGTCATGAATCTCAGCGCGAATAAAATTCGCGGGGTCCAGGCGCGCAATCTTCTTGTCGCGGAGATCCGGATATCCCACGGCTAGCTTTTTGACCAGATCCTGATTTACGCGGAAGATCGTGGGACGCGAGGCATCGCGCGCAAAATATTCTTCCCCTTCCTTTTTGCCAATCAGCAACGTGGCGGTTTTTCCCTTGCTGTCTCCGGCCGTAACCGTAATCGCCGGATTGGCGAGCCCGTATTTCGCGAGGTGCTCCGCCGTTTCGCTCTCGATGCTCACCAGCTTTGCGGTGGAGATCGCCGCCAGCAGCGCGTTGATGGCGTCGGAGTCGGCGGCGCCCGCGGCCGACTTGACCAGGTTCCAGTCGCTTTTTTCCTTGGCGGCGACCACTTCTCCCGCAGCGTTCTTCAAGTCGAACGATCGCACATCATTGGTGTCGATATGCAGCACGCTGTGGTCGCGCAGGACCTGCAGCGGCTTGTCCGAACTGACCAGCAACGATTCGGGGACCAAGGCCACGTCCTTGCCTTGATCGAGCACGGCATAGACCGACGACCCGGTGAAATCCTTCTTCCCTAGTTTGACGGAATGCTTCGCGCCATTCTTCAACTGAAAATCGAGGGCCACGTCAGCAGGATCGAGGCCGTAGACCTTCAACCGATCAGGTGCTCCCGGTTCAGTCTGCTCAATCCGCGCAGCCACCAGCCCCACAATGATTCCGTCGATGGCCGATGCGTCGGCCCCGGTCTGCAGCGGTTGAGTGATTTGCCAAGTGCCGTCACGCCTTTCGAAAGTCACCGGCTGCGATTTCGGGTCGGCCGGATAGGAAATCGTCAGCGACTGGATTTCGTCCGGTTGCAGGGTGAACGCGAGCTTGGTGCTGTCTGTGGCCGGTTTCGCGGCATCCTGCCCGCCGCGTTTCCAGTCGAAATAGTACGCAGCAGCGCCGGCCAGAATGGCCAATAGCAAAATAATTAAAGTGGATTTCTTCATGGTTCGATTTTAGCGGCGCTTGGCCCAGATCATGATTCCGGCGAGCACGATGAGTCCGGGCAAGAAGAGCAGGTCGAGCCAATGGAGCAGGCTGGCTTGTCCCGCACTGAGGTTGACGCGCCGGTTGGTCGCGGCCTTGGGGCGAATCGAGATGAGGTTTTCATCCGCCGCCAGCCAATCGATCGCGTTGTAAAACAAATCGCCGTTGCGCAACTGGGGCAGATAGGGATTCATGGCGAACTGTGAATTGCCGATTACCACCAGCCGTGCATTCCTGTCGCCGACTTTGCGGCTGCCGGAAACACCGAGTGAGAGCGGGCCGCGCGTATCCGCCTTCGGATCGAAGGTAATTTTATTTCCCTTGGGCAAACTGGGGATCGAGAAACTTCGCTCCGAGGTCTTGAGCAGGTCGACCGTTTCCGGGATGGTTTTGGATTTATCGGCAATTGATGCAGTGCGCGCCATCGGAAAGAATGTGGCCGAACGTTCAAAGCCCTTGGTAATCGGGCTGGCGCCGAAATCGGCGACGATCGGAATCGTCGGGCCGGCGCCAATCACCTGGCCCATGCCGCTCGCGTCGATCACGACATTGTTTCCGACCGCGATATTCCAGGATTGGAAAAGCTCGTCGAGTTTCGGATCAGTGGACGGATCCACCAGCGCCAACGCTCCACCGGCGGCATCCAGATATTTTCCGATCCAGGCGGTTTCTTGTGGGTAGTAGGATTGTTTCGGGCCGGCGATGACCAGTACGGTGCAATCCGCGGGCACGCCGCTCTCGGTAATCAGGTTCACCGTTTTGGTCAGGTAATTTTCTTTTTTCAGCCCAGCGTCTGCGCTGCTCAACCCTTCCTGCGAGCTGTCGGCGATCGACCGTTCGCCGTGTCCGGTGACAAAGCAGACGGTTTTTACTTTGTCACTCGTGATTTTCAGGATTGTGCCAGTGAGGTCCTGTTCGGCGACATCCCCTTGCGCTCCAGCCTCGACCCGTTGTTTGCGATCGCCGTAAGCCACAAACACTTCGCCCATGCGGTTGGCATCGTACTCCTTGGCGATTTCGGGCTTTTGATTGGGATCGACGGTTAGGTATTTAAAGTGCGGGCTGAGCGTTTTGTATTCCGCCATCAGGTCGTCGAACGCCGCGCTGGGCGACTTGTCGAATCGCACCACGGTCAGATCTTTTTGCAATCCGGAAACGATTTGGCGGGTCTGATCGGAAAGGGTATAGAGCTTTTCGGTGGTCAGGTCAAAACGCTTGTGGTGGCGATAGCCCACAAAATTGGCCACGGCGAGAATCGCGATTACGGCGATAGCGAGAATCGAAGTGTTGGCGCCCTGCTGCGCGGAACGTTTCGAGAAAAAAGTAATAATGCCCTGAAAGCCGACGACGACGGCAACCAGCAGCGCCACTCCGCCGCCAATCAACAGGCCTTTGCTGAAGGGCAGGAATTCGCCTTGAATTGAATAGCGCAGATAGCCCGCGATCACCATCGCCACGGCGAGCGTGCCGATGAACCGGGCAGTTTCGTTACGATCCCATTTCATGCTGCAAAATCCTCCATGAACTTGCGCGCGGCCACTACGCGCGGCGCCAACGCATCGAATCGATCGAGCGGACGGTCAAGAAAATAAAAAGTGCGATGAAGCTGAAGTAGTAGATCAGCGCGGACGTGTCGATCACGCCGCGAGTGAAATCGTCATAGTGGCGAATCACCGAAAGATACTGCACGACGGCGCCGATCCCGCCGTCCGCGTTGCTGCCGAGATCAAGCACCCACACGAAAAGAAACGCGGCGAAGGTCAGGACCGCGGCGATCAGCTGATTTTCGGTGAGCGAAGAAATGAATGTGCCGAGCGCGATCAACGAGCCGCCCAAAAGCAGCACGCCGGCGTATCCAGCGGCTACCATGCGCCAAGGCGGCATGGGGTCGCTGTGCAGGCACATGAAAATGACGTAGCCGGCGGTGGGCAGCATCATCAGCATGAAAAGCGTCAACGAAGCGAAGAATTTGCCGAGCACGATCTGGGTTTCGGTGACCGGCGAGGTCATCAGCAATTCCATGGTGCCGCGTTTGCGTTCTTCGGCATACACGCCCATGGTGAGAATCGGCGTAAAAAAGAGCACCAGCGTGGAAAGCAGCCCGAAAAAGCCGCGCATCACCTGGCCGGGCACGTCGATTTCCGGAGGCATGCCAAATCGCATGCCCTGCATCTCCATGCTGAACGACTGCTGGATCATGATCGTCAGGAAATAATTGAAAAAATACGCGGCGAGGAAGAGGAACACGCCAATAAAAATATAGGCGATCGGCGAAACGAAGTAATGCCCCATCTCCTTACGATAAACGGCGTAGAAGCTCTGCATCGTTCTGCTACTCCTTAGAAAACTAACGACAGTTCGTCACCGCGGATTTCAATTCACTGGTTGCTGGGCGTGACTGGCATCGTCGGTGGTCAACTCCAGGAAAATATCCTCGAGGCTCAGGCTGACGCCACGCAATTCGAACAGCCGCCAACCGCTAGCGATAATTTTTGCGGCAATCTCGCTGCGAATGTCCGCGCCCTGCGCGGTCTCAATGGTCACGATGGAACGATCGCTCGACGGCAGCGCTTCGACGTGCACCTGGGAAACGCCCGGAACCTGGGTCAGTGTGCCGCGAATCGCCGCTTCCGGCGCTTGTACTTCCAGCCGGATTTTCTGGCCGCTCTTGAGTTGCGACGTAAGATTCTGCGGCGTGTCGACCGCGGCGATTTTTCCTTTGTTGATGATCACCACGCGGTCGCAAGTCATGCTCACTTCCGGCAAAATATGCGTGGACAGAATAATGGTGTGGCTGCCCGCGAGGCCCTTGATCAAGTTGCGAACTTCGATGATCTGCTTGGGATCGAGACCAACGGTGGGCTCGTCCAAAATGATCACGTCCGGGTCGTGCACCAGCGCCTGCGCGATTCCCACGCGCTGCTTGTAGCCGCGGGAAAGGCGCTTGATCAGCTCGCTGCGGCGGTCTTCCAGATTGGTTTTGCGCATCGCGTCGGTGACGCTTCGCGCCCGGTCCGCGGCCGGAACATTCTTGATGCGCGCGACGAAATCCAGATACGACTCAATGGTCATGTCGGGATACAAGGGCGGAGTTTCGGGAAGATACCCGATGTGCCGGCGAACATCCATGGACTCCTTGGCGACGTCGAAACCCGCGACTCGCGCGGTGCCGGAAGTGGCCGGCATAAAACCGGTCAGGATGCGCATGGTGGTCGTCTTCCCTGCGCCGTTTGGCCCCAGAAATCCCAGAATTTCGCCTTTGTTCACGGCAAAGGAAACGTGATCGACCGCGGTTCTTTCGCCGTAAGTCTTGGTGAGGTTTTCAACTTCGATCAACGCATTCCTCCAACAGCCTAAGAGTACAAACGACTAAAGAGTGAATCTCAAACCAATCTTTATACTAAAAATTGGGGGAAATTGAAAACGGGCGGCGGAATCAATAATCACAATCTGCAAAACATTTCACTTGGTTAGACGCAGCACCGAGCCAAACGATATGCGCCCAACGCTTCCAGGAAATCGACGCGATCGGCCGTTAGAAGCTAAAGCGCGCACCCACCTGAGCGGCAAAAGGAATGCCGACAGTGGTGCCCGGGCCAAAAAAATCACCTAGCGCACCGGCGGCAAAACGCAGTTGCTTGGCGCTGGTCACTGGAATCATGCTGGAGCACTGCGGGTCACTGCAAATCGACGTGACGTTGTCGACGTTGTTCACCGGGTTCGGCAGCGCTGCGACATTCGTCACATAATTTGCGCCTGGATTATTGCGGTTAAATAAGTTGAAGAACTCGATGAACGGCGTGGCGGTGAAACGGTCGCGGATCTTTATCGGGCGGCTGACGCGCATGTCCACCTGGACATAAGGAGTCCCGCGCAAACCGTCCAGCGGGGTCTTGACGCCGTCCACCACGACTCGATCCGTGCCGTCGGTATTGGTGATGGTAAAGGGCCGCGCGCTTTCGGCCTGCATCAGCGTGCTGATTTCGAACCTACCGGGAACGCGGAACAGGCCGGCCAGAACAAAACGGTGGCGAACATCTTCTCCTGAAGGGCCGTAGTCGCCGGGACCGAACGGGTTGGCCGGGTCGCAAACTCCATTCACATAATCGAATAATTCGCCAAGCACGCAGCCCCAGGTCTGCGCTTTTGACAAAGTGTAGTTGGCGATCAAATTGAAATGCCGCGATACGTTTCCCTGCAAATGGATCGAGAGACCGTTGTAGCTCGAGCGATTGTCGCTGCGAAAGACCGAGACGTCGGGAACGAAAGGCTGCAGTGCGGGATCGGGCGCGATCAATGGCGCCGTTCCGGCGGCGTAGTCGTAGCGCCGGTAGCCGTGATTGCCCTGCTCGTGGGTGTAATCGGCGCTGAGCAACCAATTGTCACTGAACGCGTGCTCGAAGCCGGCGGTGGCGTGGATCGCGTACGGCGTACGATAGCGCGAGTCGATCACCGCGCCGGAAGTAACGCAGCCGCTATTCGTGGGGTCGGGCGGATTTTGCGGATCAATGCACGGGCCGGGCACCGTATTGACGGCCTGCAAGGCTTCGACCCAGCCGTTCTGCGCTAGGTCGTTGTAATACAAACCAAACCCGGCGCGGAAAACAGTTCTTGAGCTCTGCCCCGGCGCGTAGACGACGCCGAGTCGCGGCGCGAAAGCCTTGTGATAATCGTGCGGCGCACCCTGGGCAAACGGCGTGGCCGGAATGTCCAGCGCCTGCAGCGTCTGAAAGACCGGATTAACGAGCTGGCTGCGCCCGGAAGCGTTGAACAGGCCGAAGGTGGTGTCGTAACGCAAACCGTAATTGACCGTGAGGCGCGGGGTGATCCGCCAGGAATCTTCCGCATATAAACCGAGGCGCTGGACGTTTTGGGTGAAGCTGCCGTTCGCGGCGGCAGTCGCGGTGCACGTCACCCCAACCGGCTGCGGGCTGGCGCAGGTGAGATCCGAATAAAATTGAGAAATATTTCCCGGCGTCGTGTAGAAATCCGGATTGTTCGGGAATTGAATCAAAGTTTCGGCGGTGCCGGAAAGCGCGCCGCTCAGCACCGGCTCGTGAATGAAATTGATTCCAAAACGCGGAGCGTGATTACCCATGACGTGGCTAACGTCATATCGGAATTGATATTTTTCCTGATTGCGCAGAACCGGAAAGGCGGTGATCGGGGTGACGAATTGGTTGTCGCCAAATGTTTCGAACCCCGAGATGGTGCTGGCCGTAGAGCTAAACGGAAAAGCCAAGGCATAGCCGAGATTCGTGTTGCGCGTTTCAGTGTGATGCAAACCGCTAGCCTCGAGCGTCAGTGACCCCAACCAGGTGGGGCTAAATGAGAAGTGCTGGTTCAGCAGCAAGTTCATATAGTTCGCGCGCGAGGTTGCGCCGGTGGAAGGAAGAGTGGCCTGCTGCACCAGATCGTTGTCGGTGGTGTAGCGATCTACGGCCGCGCGCAAAAACCACTGGGAACGTTGGGACTGGGCCCAGTCGAAACGCGTAGTGCCCAGATAATCGTCGAACGGAACCGGAGCATTGTTCGGCACGGCAATCGCGTTGACTTCGGGAATCAGTCCGGCTGTGGCGAGCTGGGCCAAGGCCTGAAACTGAGTGATACTCGCCGGGCTGTAGGCAATGCTGGCGTCTTCATGGACATACTCGAGCGAAGAAAAAAACCAAATCTTATCTTTGCGAATCGGCCCACCGACCGTCCCGATGTAATTTTGCCGCGAGAAAGGCTGCTTCGGCTCTGGCGAAGGGTTATCGATGGGCAGCCGCGCGTTCAACGTTGCGGCGCGTTCATAGAACGCAGCTTCGCCGTGCCAATCGTTGGTGCCGCGCTTGGTATCGATCACCACCGAGCCGCCGGTAGTGCGGCCGGTGTCGGCATCTTCCTGCGCGGTGCGCACTACGAATTCCTGGATCGCGTCGGGCGAATAATTCTGCAGGAATCCGCCGATATAATCGTCGGAGTTGTCGCCGCCATCCACGGACAACTCCACGTTTAGTCCCGAGCTGCCGCCAAACGATACGGCGGTGATCCGCGCCTTGGTGGGGTCGGATGGTTCGACCGGCTCGGTGCCGGGGACCAGATAGGCGATGTTGGCGAAGCTGCGATGCGCCAAGGGGAGCGTGGCCAGGTCCTGGGAAGAAATGGCACCCTGATGGACCGCGCTGGCCAGATCGATGGCTTCGGTCGTAATCGAAGATGACTGCGCCGCGACGTTTACTCGTTGCACGAGACCTTGGGGTTGCAAGACCACGGAGATGTCGCGCACTTCGCTAACGATCACCGTCACCTCGGCGCTAGCCAAAGCGAATCCTGGCGCGTTGGCGGTCAGGCGGTATTTCCCGGGCGGAAGATCTTCCACGCGGAACTCGCCGCGCGCATCGCTAACGGCAAGTCGATCTCCGCCGGACTGTTGCGATTGAATGACGAGGCTGGCCCCCGGTATGCGAGTGCTGCTCGAGTCCTCAACGGTGCCACGAAGGGTACCCCTGGGGTTTTGGGCGACGACCGACTGAAGCGGCGCGAGCAAGAGCACCAGCAGCAGCCAACGTCGCAGCCGCCGCGGCATCGCGTAACGGGCGGGCAACGGGTATCCTTTCATATGCATCCACATGCCCTGGGGTGAGCGGCGGCATTATTCCAAATTCACCGGAAACGGTAAAGCGGTTTGCGGAGCGGCCCGATTCGCGCCTCACTTTTCTTGGCTAGGGGAGATGTGCGTTGACACGCCGCAAGCGTTTTGTTATTCAAATAGTTTCGTTTTACGAGCCAAAGGTTCGATGTGGAGCAGACTCCCTCCGGCCGGGCGCATCCGAAAAGAAATCATCAAGGTGATATGAACACATCGAAGGTGTTTGCCCGAATGAAGAACGTTTCATCAAATCAGAATTTGAGCATCATGCGGACCGATCGCAGGTTCGACTTCCTGCGAATTTTGCCACTCGCGTTCTGCGCGATTTTTTTGGCTGGATTTTTCGCCGGCTGCGGCGGGGGCAACAGTATGATTACCATCCAAGTCTCGCCCCCCGGTCCGATTTCGATGGACGAAGGCCAGACCCAAATCTTCGTGGCGACCTTGGGCCTCGACACCGGAAACAAGGGTGTTACTTGGACGCTGACCGGCACCGGCTGCGCCGGGACCGGTTGCGGCATGATTACCAGCACCACCGCTCCCCAAATCACCTATACCTCTCCGACCGGGCTGACCGCCGCGCAGGTCGTGAGTTTGGAGGCCGTCTCCAACGGCAATTCCGGCGCAACGAAAACGGTCTCGATCACCGTAAATCAGGCGCCGCAATTCACCACCCTCACTTTGCCCAACGGCTCAAATGGCGTGGGATATAGCCAGCAAATCGCGGCGGAATTCGGCGTAACGCCGTACACCTTTTCGATTGTCTGCCCGCCCCCGCAAACGACTTGCCTGCCGCCGGGCCTGAGCATCAACCCCAACACCGGCTCAATCGTCGGCACGCCCACGACCAACGGGACTTTCAATTTCAGCGTGGGACTTAAAGACAATGCGTTTATGCCGTTGTCGGTTACCTCTGACCTTTTCACCGTAACGATTAACAAAACCACGCCGCTCGCGATCAATTCCACGGTCCTGCCGAACGCAACTCTGGGCACGTTGTATAACAGTGCGGTGCAAGCTTCAGGCGGAGTGCCGCCATATTCCTGGAGCGTGCCCGCCAATACCCTGCCGCCCGGCCTCACCTTCAACACCACCAACGGGCAAATTTTCGGCACGCCCACTCAAGCGGGGGTATTCAATTTTTTCCCCACGGTAACGGATTCCTCGATTCCGCCGCAAACCGTCACCTCCCCGGCCAGCAAGCCGGTCACAATTACGGTAATTGGCGCTTCAACCTTGAAAGCCGTGACGCCCACTTTGCCCACGGCGTCGGTCGCCACCGCTTACTCCGCGAATCTGGTAGCCAGCGGCGGCGTTCCGCCCTACACCTGGAGTATCACATCGGGCCAACTTCCCTCGGGCCTGCGATTCGACGCGGCGAGCGGCGCCATCGCTGGCGTTCCGATTCTTGTCACGTCTTCTTCTTTCACCGTGCAAGTCACGGATTCCATCGGGTCCACACCGGCCTCGCAAAATCTGTTGATCACCGTGGGGACCGGCACTATCAACACCAACACGTTGTTGAACGGCTCCTACAGTTTCGTATTCAACGGCTTCGATGCGGATGGCAACGCGACCGCTGCGGGCAATTTCAGCGCGAATGGCAGCGGCGTGATTTCCAGCGGCCAGTTCGACAGCAACCGCGTTTCCGGCGAATTTTCGGCCTCGACACTGACCGGCACCTACGCCATCGGCAACGACGGGCGCGGCACCATGCAGCTGATCGGCGTCAATGCCAAAGGCGCGATGCTAACCACGAATTATCTTCTCGCCGAGCAATCGAGCGGCGACTTTCAGCTGGAAGAAAACGATACGATCGGAACTCCGCAGACCCACGGCGCGGGAATCATGAGGTTGAATTCGTCTAGCAGCCTGGGTCCCACCAACTTCAACGGGAACTACGCTTTCGAATTTCTCGGCCGCGATATCAATGCCGCGCCCGAGGTGATCGCGGGCGTGGTGCACACCAACGGAAACGGGGTCTTCGGTCCCGGCACGATCGACATCAATGACGCGGGGACCTACAGTCCCGCGGTGACCCTCAGCGGTAATTTTCAATTCAGCGGAAGCAACAATAAGGGGCTGGCTGTTTTCACTTATCAGCTTCCAACCTCGGCACAGGTCACGGCGGAGTACACGTATTACATGGTCTCGCCTTCGGATCTCTTTTTGGTCGCCATCGATACCACCGACAGCACGCATCCGCGCCTCGCCGGCGAAATGCTGCTGCAGCAAACAAGTGTGGTGTTCGATTCCACCGCCCTGGACGGAATCAGCGTGGCTACCGGCAGCGGCTTGAACGGCAGCAATGCTGACATTTACGCGGGGCTGCTGACCGGCGACGGCAACACCGGCGCAGCGTTCGTCTTCGATGAAAATAACGGCGGCACGGTGACGACCGCCCAGAACGGTTCCGGCACATTCACCGCGGATCCCAACACCAACGGAAGGATTCAGTTCAGCGGAGTGGGCGCCGAACCCATGGGGCAGAAAATTGCCGTGGCCTATCTGACCGGACAGAACCAGGGTTTCACCATTGGCTCGAATCCAGAAGTGTCGTACGGGCGGCTCGACGCACAAACCAGCGTTGCACCGTTCACTCCAGCGTCCTTGAAAGGCGGCTACACACTCGGCGCGCCCTCCACTGAGGACAGTCTGGCGCTGAATGTCATCGGGCAGATTAATTCGCCCGGGCTTGGCTCGTTGACCGGAACCATCGACGAGGTCGACAATGACGGGACCGCCCACACCCAACAGAACCTGGTGGCCAACTATGGGATCACTCCGACCGGCCGCGGAACGATGAGCACCAATTCGCCGTTCGGAATCCCGGCGAATATCATTTACTACATTGTTTCGCCGTCAAGTTTCCGGGCCATCTCTGGCGACAATGGCGGAACGACTCATCCTTTCATCATGTACTTCGATCACTAGACGCTGCGAGTTGGAAAAATGGGCGAGGAGGAGCCGAGACTTTACGGCTACTTCTCGCCTTTTTTCTTTTCTACCAGTTTCAACGAAGCGGAATTGATGCAGAAACGCAGCCCGGTGGGATTCGGGCCGTCGTCGAACACGTGGCCGAGATGCGCGTCGCACTTGCTGCACAGCGCTTCGGTGCGCGTCATTCCGTAGCTGGAATCGCGCTGTAACTCGACATTTTCGGCGGCGATCGGCTGATAGTAGCTCGGCCAGCCTGATCCCGAATGGAATTTCGCGTCCGAAGCAAACAGCGGCTGGCCGCAGCACACGCAGACGTAGGTTCCTTCCGTCTCCGTGTCCTCATATTCTCCGGTGAAGGGCGGCTCCGTTCCCTTCTGCCGCGTCACGTAAAATTGGTTTGGATCCAGCTTGGACTTCCACTCCGCTTCGCTCTTTTTTATTTTTTTGGTCATGTCCCTAGGTTACACCAACGGGAATCCTCTGGCGCGGGGTGCCACGCAGTCATCGACCGGCCGCAGCGCCGCAGCGCGTGGTCCAGCCCCGCGCCGAATCGTCAGCTATACTGGATGTGTTGGCGCGAGATGCTCCGGGAGGCGATTTGAACGAAGTATTCATTTGCGACGCGGTACGGACGCCCTTTGGCCGCTTTGGCGGAACACTTTCGACGATTCGCACCGACGATCTTGCGGCGCTGCCGATGCGTGCGCTGATGGAACGCAACCCCGGCGTGGATTGGAGCGCCGTGGACGACGTGATTTACGGCTGCGCCAACCAGGCCGGCGAGGACAATCGCAATGTGGCGCGCATGGCGCTGCTGCTGGCTGGTCTGCCCCAGGAAGTTCCGGGCGCCACGATTAACCGGCTATGCGGTTCCAGCATGGACGCCGTTGGCCTTGCCTCTCGCGCGATAAAATCTGGCGAAACGGAATTGATGATTGCCGGCGGCGTGGAAAGCATGACCCGCGCCCCGTTCGTGATGGGCAAAGCCGATTCGGCGTTCAGCCGTTCTGTCGAAATTTTCGATACGACCCTGGGCTGGCGGTTCGTGAATCCAGCCATGAAGGCCAAGTACGGCATCGACTCCATGCCGGAAACCGCCGAAAACGTGGCCGCGGAGCATCAGGTGAGCCGCGCGGACCAGGATGCATTTTCGTATCGCACCCAGCAGCGCTGGGCGGCGGCGCACGCCTCGGGATTCTTTAAACGCGAAATTGTTCCGGTGGCGATTCCCCAGAAAAAAGGCGATCCGAAAATTTTCGATACCGATGAACATCCGCGTCCCGATACCACGCTGGAGGGCTTGGCCAAATTAAAGCCGATCGTAAAACCAGATGGCACGGTAACGGCGGGCAACGCCTCCGGCATCAACGACGGCTCTTGCGCGATCCTCCTCGCCTCCGCGGCTGCCGTGGCGAAATACAAACTCACGCCGAAGGCGCGGATCTTGGGCACGGCGGTAGCGGGCGTCGCGCCCCGTGTGATGGGTTTTGCTCCCGCGCCAGCCACGAAAAAACTTTTGGCCAGAACAAATCTGAAAATGTCACAAATGGATGTCATTGAATTAAACGAAGCATTCGCTGCGCAAGCGCTGGCGGTGACCCGCGATTTAGGCTTGCCCGACGATGCGACAAACGTAAATCCTAATGGCGGCGCGATTGCCATCGGCCATCCACTGGGCGCGAGCGGCGCGCGCTTGGTGACCACCGCGATGTACCAGTTGCACGCCACCAATACCCGCTACGCGCTTTGCACCATGTGCATCGGCGTGGGCCAGGGCATCGCCACGATCATCGAGCGTTGCTGACCAAAATGAATTCCGCCACGGGCCGCGTTCCGCTCACTCCGGTTGGTCAAAACCATCCGGTGGCGAGTCTCGACCGGGTCTCCAAGGAATACCGCAGCGCGGGCCAGCCGGTTCGCGCCGTGGACGGCGTGTCCCTCGAAATTTTCCCCGGTTCCTTCGTCGCCCTGGTCGGCCGCAGCGGCTGCGGAAAATCGACGCTGTTAAATCTGGCGGGCGCGATGGATTTCCCTACTTCCGGTGAAGTTCGGTTGGATGGCGTAGCGACTTCGTCGCTCGATGACGCCGGGCTCACGCGGCTGCGGCGCGAAAAAGTTGGTTTTATTTTTCAGTCGTTTCAATTGCTCCCGACATTAAGCGTGATCGAAAACGTCGAACTCCCTTTGTTGCTCGCCGGCGCACCCGGCGCGCGCGAGGCTGCCAAACTCCGGCTCGATTGGGTCGAACTCGAATCCTACGCCGCCCGCCTTCCCCACCAGCTCTCCGGCGGCCAAATGCAGCGTGTCGCAATCGCTCGCGCGCTGGTGCATGAACCCAAATTGTTGCTCGCCGATGAACCAACCGGAAATCTGGACACCGTCACCGGCAATTTGATCCTGGCACTGTTGCGGCGAATTGCCACCGAGCAAAACACCGCGATCCTGATGGCGACGCACAGCAGTGAAGCGGCGGCGCTGAGCGACGTAGTCGTGCACATGCGTGATGGCCGAATCGAACAGATCCTCCAGCATTGAAATGTCGCGCCTGACTTTATTTTACCGTTTGATCCTGCGCCCGTTGTTTCGCGAACCGCTGCGTACGGCGCTGACGGTCCTCGCGGTCGCTCTCGGCGTAGCCGTCGTCCTCGCGATTGATCTCGCCGGAAATGCCGCCGCCGGATCTTTTCGCTCGTCGATCGAAACGCTGATGGGCGATTCCGACCTGGAAGTTACCGCCACCGGCGGCTTGCCCGACGCCGTAGTCGGAACACTCGCCACGCTGCCCTACGCGATCCGCGTTCGCCCGCGCATTCAAGACTTTGTCACCGTGGTCGCCACCGGCCAGACCGTTCCCCTGATTGCTATCGATTTGATCGGCGAATCCGCCGACCAGCAAATCATTACCGTGGCGAGCGGCGAAGAAGCCCTGAAATATCCCGGCAACCTCGACGGGGTTTGGCTGGGCTCCAGCCTGAACGCAAAAGCGGGTTCGACGATTCGCCTGCTGATCAATGACCATGTGCGCGATTACACCGTGCGCGGAGTCTTCGACGATTCCGCCGAAGGCGGCGCGATCGTGGTCATGGATATTGCCGTGGCCCAAAACGAACTCGGCCGCACGGGCCGTGTCGATAGCGTGTTGTTGAAAGTTCCGGACTCTCCGCCGCTTGCCGAATGGCAATCGCGGTTGAGCGGCGCGTTACCCGCGGGCGCGATGGTGCGGCCAGTTGGCAGCCGCACCTCGGAAAATCAGCGAATGCTCGCCGCCTTTCGCTGGAATTTGCGGGTGTTGAGCTACGTCGCGTTGCTGGTCGGCGGTTTCTTGATTTACAACACCATCTCGGTTTCGGTGGTACGCCGCCGGCCCGAAATTGGAATTGTCCGCGCGCTGGGCGCAAGCCGTCGATCGGTACTCGCAGCTTTTCTAGCTGAAGCCGCGTGTTTCGGTTTTGCGGGAGCTGTGCTCGGATGTGCGCTAGGACGCGTGTTGGCCACGGGCGCCCTCAAATTGTTGTCCGCGACGGTACAGGCGCTCTACGTGAGCAGCCGGCCCGGCGCGATCGAATTGACGCCTGCGTCGCTGGTCATCGCGCTGCTGATTGGCGTGGGAATGTCGGTGATTGCCGCGCTCCCACCGGCGAGCGAGGCCGCGCGCGTTTCCCCGATGGAGGCCATGTCTCGCGGGCAGCGCGAATATGCGACACGCGTACACCAAGGCCGCGACATGTTGATTGCGCTGGGCCTCGCCGCCGGCGGAATTATTTGCGCCGTGCCGCCGGCCATCGCCGGTAAACCTCTATTCGGCTATCTCTCGGCAATCCTGCTGATCGCCGCATCCGCGCTGGCGATTCCGGCCGTCGCCGACGGCCTACTGCACACTTCGGCGCACGGGCTGCAGAAAATTATCGGCGTGGAAGGATTGCTCGCCTCACGCAGTTTGATTGGATCGCTGCGCCGAACCTCCGTTCTGGTGGGCGCGCTGTCGACCGCGATCGCGATGATGACGTCGGTCGGAATCATGGTCGGCAGCTTCCGCCAGACGGTTACGACCTGGATGAACGATCAGCTGCAGGCCGATCTGTATCTGCGGCCGGCTGGAAATCCGGCCTCCGACCAACATCCGACGATTCCAAATGAACTCGCCGACCAACTCGCGAAACTTCCGGGCGTCGCCGGCCTCGATCGCTTTCGAGCGTACGAGTTCAGCTACGAGGGCTTGCCCGCGACTCTGGGCGCGGCCGATTTTCACGCGGTGCAACCATTTCGCAAGTCGGCGTTCTTGTCCGGGCGCAGCGCATCCGGCGTTTACTCCGACTTGCAGGGAAATGACGCGGTAGTAGTCAGCGAGCCCTTCGCGCACAAGCATCATTTACGCCGGGGAGATTCCATCACGCTTCCGCTAGGCGATCGGCGCGTACCATTTCACATCGTTGACGTTTCGTACGACTACGCCAGCGAGGCGGGCTACGTCGTGATGGATCGCGCGACGCTGCTTCAGTATTTGCCCGATCCCGATCCTTCCAATCTCGCGATTTACGTTGCGCCGGGTTTTGACCTCGAGACCGTGCGGGCCGAGGTGCAAAAAACGATCGCCGGACACGACATCCTGATTTTTTCCAATCGCAATTTGCGCGCCGAAGCGATTCGCATTTTCGACCGCACCTTCGTCATTACTTACGCTCTCGAGGCAATTTCTATCGTCGTGGCCGTAATGGGAATTGCCGGAGCGTTGCTCGCGCTGGTCGTCGATCGCCGCCGCGAATTTGGGTTACTGCGGTTTCTGGGCGCCGCAACTTCACAGATTCGAAAACTGATTCTGGTCGAAGCGGGGCTGATTGGTCTGCTGGCGAATCTGGTCGGATTCGTTTTGGGTCTCGCGCTTTCTTTCATCTTGATTTACGTAATCAACAAGCAGTCGTTTGGTTGGACCATCCAGTTCCATTGGCCCGCCGCGATTCTGGTCAGTTCGCTGGCCGGCGTGTTTCTGGCTACGATCCTCGCCGGCCTGTATCCTGCGCGCATCGCGATTCGCCTCAATCCCATTGAGGTCGTGCATGAGGAATAAACTCGTGTGGCTGGTATCGTGCCTGCTGCTGAATCCACTGGTGATGCAGTATCGCAGCGCCGTCCCCGGCTACCATTACGAATTTCCCCGCGATAATTTCAACCATCCCGATTTTCAAACCGAGTGGTGGTATTACACCGGAAATTTGCGGACGGCCGATGGCCACGAATTCGGCTTCGAACTCACGTTTTTCCGCGAAGCGCTGACTCGCGAAGCGCAAAAAGCCTCCGACTGGTCCGCGCCGGATGCGTTCGTGGCTCATCTGGCATTGAGCGATATCAGCGGCGGCAAGTTCTACCATCGCGAACGATTAAACCGCCCGGGGCCCGGCATTGCTGGAGTGAATGCCGAAACCGGCCGCATCTGGAATGGAAACTGGCAGATCGACTGGAAAGGTAACGCCCAGAATTTACGGGCGATCAGCGACCAATTCGGCTTGCAGCTGGCCCTCGAATCGCAAAAGCCTCCGGTGATTCACGGAATCGATGGAATCAGCCAAAAATCTGCCGGAGCCGGGCACGCTTCGCATTACATTTCGCTTACGCGTCTGACGGCCAACGGTGACATCGACTTGGGTGGAAAAAAATTCGCCGTCGCCGGCACGGCGTGGATGGATCACGAATTCTTTACGCAGCAACTCGGCGGCGGGCAAGTTGGCTGGGACTGGTTCAGTTTGCAGCTCGACGACCACACGGAATTAATGCTCTTTCGTTTGCGACTGAAGGACGGTTCGATCGATCCTTTTTCCTCCGGAACCTACATCGACGCTGCGGGCCAAGCCACGCACCTCGCGCAGAAGGATTTCAGCTTGCACCCGCTTGGCGATACCTGGAAAAGCGATTCAACTCACGCCATGTACCCGATTCGCTGGCGAGTGACCGTACCGTCGCTAAAATTAATCGCCGACGTCGCCACTCCGCTGCGGCAGCAGGAACTCGCGGGAAATACCGGCTGGTCGCCAAACTATTGGGAGGGTGCGATTCGCCTGACCGGAACGCGAGACACGGCACCAATCGCCGGAGTTGGCTATCTGGAAATGACAGGTTATGACCGCCCCGTACCGCTGGGTCAGCCTCTGGCTGAGCCCCTTCCCGGTTCTTCGAATCGCTAGTTCTATTGGGCCTCGCTCCACGTCTCTGTCCTGAATCCGCTTTCGGTTCTCGTAACAGTTTTTTCGGCGTTCCTCTCCACCTGTGCAAAGATTGGGCTGCAATTCCAATATCAGGAGTCACGCATATGTTCATATCGAAGACCTCGCGGTGGATGCTTTTGTCATTTCTCCTGTTAGCGGTCCCGGCAATGGCCCAGGAAAATCCATTGTCCGCAGTCACCGCGCAGACGAAACCACCGGAGCCGGCCAAGCCGGTCGATCCGTTGGGTCGCACCAATCCACGCAGTACGGTGCTAGGGTTCTTACAAGCAGCCCAATCGGCGCAGCCCGATTCCGCCGCGCAATATTTCCAGGCGTCGCGCAGCCGCCGGCCCGCCGACGACCAAAAAATCGTTCATGAACTCAAGGCGCTGATGGATCGCGCCTTCGTCGGCAACATCAATCGCATCACCGATCTTCCCGAAGGAACTCCGCAGGAGGGTCTCAGCGCGGCGCAAGAGCGCGTCGGAAAAGTGGAAGTGAACGACGAAAGCGTGGACCTGATTCTTACCCGAGTCACCGACCCGGTGTATGGACCGATCTGGGTTTTCTCCAACGAAACGATTGCGCAGCTGCAGGAACTGTCCGGACAGCTTGAAGCGCAGCAAGTGGAAACGAGGCTCCCGCAAGTTCTGGTCCGAAACGTTTTTCTGGGCCTGCCCCTGTGGCAATGGATTGCCATCCTGCTATTGATTCCGATCGCGACCGGCGCAGCTTGGCTGTTCATTCAATTGGTCCGGGCGGTTCGTTCTATTTTCAGTTCCATTCGCGGCCGCCAGCTCGATTACAAATTCGGCAGCGCGGCGTTTGGACCGAGCCTCCTGATCATCGCCACTGTATTGCACGCGGTTGGCATGCGGTTCGTCGGGCTTCCGCTGCTGGCGCGTCACTATTACGGCCAGGCCATTCTGGTATTTTTTCTGATCGGGCTGACCTGGCTTACGGTGCGCATCATTGAGTGGTCGGGTGAGCGGCTGCGGTATCGGGCCATCAGCGCCGGGCGCGCCGGGGTCGGATCGCTGATGTTGCTGCTCCAGCGCATGGTGAAGGTCGTAGTCATATTTGCCGGCGCGGTTCTGGTTTTGAACACGGTGGGATTCAACCTGACCACCGTGCTGGCCGGCGTCGGAATCGGCGGTATCGCCGTGGCCTTCGCGGCGCAGAAAACGCTGGAAAATCTTTTCGGAGGCGTATCGGTTCTGGGCGATGAGGCGATTCGCGTCGGCGACGTTTGCCGCTTCGGCGCCACCGTCGGAACCATCGAGGACATCGGCCTGCGTTCGACTCGGGTCCGAACCGTCGAGCGGGTGGAACTTTCGATTCCTAACGGATCCCTCGCCACCATGAATATTGAAAACCTGTCCCAGCGCGACAAATTTCTGTTCAACAATACGATTGGTCTGCGCGGCGATTCCACCCGGGACCAGCTGCTCTTTTGTCTGGCGGAAATCCGCAAACTGCTTTATGCCCATCCGAAAATCGAAGCAGATGGCGCACGCATCCGGCTGGTCGGCTTCGGCGTAAGTTCTTTTGACCTCGAGATTTTCTGTTACATCAAGACCACCAACGCTGCCGAGTTCATCGCCATTCGCGAAGACATCCTGCTGCGTATCATGGGAATCGTGGAATCCTCTGGAACCAGTTTCGCGAATCCGGCGCGAACCGTCTATTTCACGCGCGACCCCGGAATGAACGAGAAGGATACGGAGCAGGCGGCCAAGACGGTTGAAAAATGGCGCGAAGACAAAACTTTCCCCTTCCCCGATTTTCTGCCGGCTGAAATCTCCAAACTCCGCGGAACAATCGAATATCCTCCGGCCGATTCGGTGCTGGCCGCGAAAGACAATGCTTCGAACGCGTCAGGTTCGAAATTTCGCCCGGAATAAATTGCTGGAGCAAAAAAAAGGCCAACCAAGGCAAATATCTTGGTTGGCCTTACATTTTTCGAGGCGAAAGTAAAAGTTCCGACCGGATCGCTTTAGATTTTCGGAACGTCGATTCCCAGCGCGGTCGCCAGGGCGATCGCGTGGTCCTGTTCGTCCAGCAGAATTTCCCGGATGTGCTCGCCGACCGCGAACTCCTCCAGTTCTTCGCACTGATCCACGCGCGTTCGGTAGTTCTGGATCGTCGTGGTTTCATTTTCCAGATCGAACTGAAGCATTTCTTTGGCCTTCTTGGAAGTTCGGACCGGCTTGGGCGCGGCGACCGGATCGCCGCCGAGATAGTCGATCTGGTTAGCGATGATCAGCGCGTGCGCCAGTTCTTCGTGCGCATGCTTCTCCAACTCGCCGGCGATGTTCATGTACTCCGCGCCTTTCAAAACCTGCGAATAGATCACGTAAGAAATGATTGCCTGATACTCTCGCGCCAAATCTTCGTTGAGGCCCGCGATCAACTGTTCGCGTGTAACTTTGGAGGTTTTTTCGCCGTTCTTTTCTTGCTTCATTCGTTTCTCCTGGATTATGAAATTTCGAAAGGGGACCACGGAGACTTACGGTGCCAAGATGATGCTACGACGACCAAAGACTAAGCAGCACAAAACAACAGAAAGCCAGCCGTTCTTACCCGGCTGACCCGTTGCAGCAAATGTCCTTACCAGTGCCTGGGAAGCGCGATTAAGAGTTCTTCGCGGTTCGATAGGCTTTCTCGGCCTGATCCGCGGCGTCTTGCACGTGCGAGCGCACGTCTTCGGCAGTCTGCTGCGCGCGGCGAGCCCACTTCCGGCCAGTGTGCCGAATCTGATCCACGCCATCCCGCGCGGTGCCCACAGCTTGGTCCAAACCATCCTGCGCCGTGCCGATCAAATAATCGCGGGTGTCCTCGCCCGATTGCGGAGCGAACAACACGCCCAACGCCGCGCCTACGCCAATTCCGATCATGAACGCTGAAATTGTTTCCGGCCATCGATTCCTGCTCATTTTCATCCTCCCACTAAAATTTTACGATCGTAAAACCGGAGGAGGCGGTTCCCCGCCCCCTCCTTTGAATTTTTTACCGCGTGCCTGCCGCGCGACCCATCGGAGGCACTTCTGATGATTTCGAGCTGGCTTCGCCCGTGGACGAAATGTCTTCGGCGCCCATGCCCTTCATGATGTCCTTGGCGCGTTTGATTTCATCCGAAGTGTCGCAGTGCACCGACAAAAGAATACCACCTTTCGCGATGCGACCTTCATAGCGCTTGGCTTCGTACTCGGGGATGCCCATGCCGATCAGCGCGCCGGTAAATCCGCCCACTGCGCCGCCAACACCCACGCCGGCCAACGCGGCCATGATTGGTCCCGCGGCGATGAGCGGGCCCACGCCCGGAATCGCGAGCGCGCCAATTCCGGCGAGCAATCCAAGCGCGCCGCCCAGCACTGCGCCGGTTCCCGCTCCGGCGGTTGCGCCCTCTGGTGCTTTCGTCGCTTTCTCTGTGCCGATCTGCTTGGTCCCCAGATTTTCGGGCAGAAGCGCCGAAATATCCGAAGCGGAGAAGCCGGACTTCACCAGCGAATCGGTGGCGTTATCTGCACTGGCCACCGTGGTAAAAATTCCAAACACTGCCGTCTTCTTATTATTTCCCATGATGTGTGGCTCCTTTTATGTCTTGGTCGTTCTCATCGTTCGTTCGCCTCAAAACTTCGAATACCCAACGGTTACTTCGACGGCGCTACCGTCAACAGGTCGGTGACGTTGTCCGCGCCAGCAATCGCCGCGGCCTTGGCTTCGATGTTCGATTTCTCTTCATCGGAACGCACCGGCCCCTTCAACGTCACTTTTCCGTTCTGGGTAATAATCTTGATGTTGTGCGAATACGTCGAAAGCGTTTTGTCTTTCACGATGGCGCCGCGAATCTGCTGCGACGTTTGGCGATCGGCCGGGTTCATCTTCTGATGATCGGCGGTCATGGCGCCCGTGTCCTGATCGCCCTGGTTGGTTTTGGTGTTGTCGGAAGCGGGCTGCTGACCACTTTGAGGTAGTCGGGCTGCCCCGAGCGAAGCACTGAAAATCAAAGTCGCTCCCATTATGGAAAGTTTGTACGCCAGGCTTTTCTGAGATTTCATGATTGGTGATCCTCCCTGCCTAAAATTTCGCCGCTGCCGTTAGAAATTGTGCGTCGATGAAGATGATGTAGTTGTATTCGTTCGGCGGTAAAGCTTGCTGATCAATAGTCTAGGAATCGCCCGCAGCGGAACATCGGGTAAACGGAGTAGTTAGCCGCCAAGCTTGCCTTAGTCGAATTATCGTAAGGACTTAACAACGCCTATTTCAGTGCTCCGGAAGCTTCTGTTCCAGCTCTCGCGCCAGCTGATGAACGTCCGTCGCTTTCGCGAAATCTTTCACTTCTTTCTTCTCTTCCACCACATTCACGCCGAGATGCTGGCAAATTTTTTGCTGCATCTGCAGCAAAGTGGTGAGTTCCTGCTCGGCCAGCATGCTCACCTGCAAATCGAGATGCGCGCGTCTTTCGGCCTGCCGCGCCATGCGGTTCTGGCTGATCAAAACGAATATTGTCAGGAAGACGGCCTCGGTGGAGACCACCACAGACAAGACGCCAAAAGGAAACGGATCAAATGGTTTCACTCCGCGAACCAGGCCCAGATTTATCGACATCCACACGCCGATAAAAGTGAGATGCAGCACGAGAAACAGGAAACTGCCCGCAGACCTCGTAATCGCATCACTGGCGCGTTCGGTCAGAGTGCGTCCACGCAGCGCGTCCTCCTCCAATTTCGCGATGGCCGCGATATTGAATTCGGTGGGGTGCACACTTGCAGCTGTTTTTGGATCGAATGTCATTGCTGGAAGACTCTTCGCGGGAATCAGGTTCTGGTTACCACCAGGCAAGTAATGTCGTCGTGCTGGTCGGCCGCGCCCACGAAGTCGTCCAGGTTTTTCATGATTCCCGTCAGCGTAGCGGACGCCCGTTCTTCGATTCGTGGTTGCAGCAGCGCTAGCAATCGCGATTCGCCAAACTGCTCCCCGCGTTCGTTGCGCGCTTCGGTCACGCCGTCGGTGTAGATCACCAGCAGTTCGTTCGGCTGCAGAATGGTCGTGCCCGCGTTGTACTTCTCATTCACTTCGATTCCCAGCGGTATGCTTTCTGATTTCAGCCGGTCCACCGTTCCATCCAGGCGCAAAAGCACGGGCGGATTGTGGCCAGCGGACAAGTAGGAGAGCACGCCCGAAGTTGGATTCAGCTCGGCGAGAAATGCAGTGGTAAATCTGCGGCCGTTCAAATTGTTCCCGCAGGCCAGGCGGTTCAAATCGGTCACCAGCTCGGAGAGCGTGCTGGGCGCGCCGGCCAACGCGCGCAGGCTGGCCTGGAAATTTGCCATCAGCATGGCTGCCGGCACGCTCTTCCCTGAAACGTCCGCCACGGCAATCAGCAACGGACCGTCGCCGGGGCGGCGAAACGCGTCGTAGTAGTCTCCGGCGACCGTATTTGCCGGGCGCGTGGCGAAGGCGATGTCGACGCCGGGAACGTCCGGCGGAACGCGCGGAACCAGCCACCGCTGAATTTCTCGCGCGATTTCAATGTCGCGTTTCATGGTGACGTGGTCGCCTAGAACCATGACCACCAGAATCAGCATGCCGATGAACGCCGCCAGCAATTCCACTTCGCGCGTAATAAAAAGAACAGAGACTCCGACCACAGAAAGAATCGCCAAAATCAAATTGAATAGCAGAAAAACCCGGCGCGGCGGCGACAGCTTTCTGAGGATTCCGACGGAGAGCGCGCCAAAAATCTTGAACGGCTGCTTCCAGGATTTCTGCGCTTGCACCGCGTGCCAGTCCACATCCTGCTCGTACAGCCGCGAACTGGCGTGAGCTTCGGACTTAAACTGCGACCAGAGATCCTGAATTTCCATTCCAGCGGTGAGTTCGCGCCAGCCCTCTTTCGATTTCCAGAACGCGCGGCGAAAACGAGTCCTGACGCGAGACCCGAAAAGTTGAACCTTGACCCAGGAAGAGTCGACTGCAGTGCGGAAATTGCCGGCCGATGTAGTATTCACGAGTCAGCATAAATGAAATATGGCAAGCGGGTGGATACCCGAATCCGGGTATTTCCTATGCAGATCGCGGTACGTATCAGTTCGGTTGTGAGCAGTGAAAAATGCGCGACACTCGCCGGCGGTGATGATAAAGTAGAACTTACAGAAACCGAGGAAAAAATCTTATAAGCACCGCTACAGATTTTGGCTATACCCCTTGTTATCTGTTGGTTATAGACCCCAGGATTTGGCAGTCAACGTGCCCTTGGTGTAGCCGAGCGATGAAGTGCTCGATTTAGTTCGAAACACGAAACGATCGAGCAAAAAATAAGTAGTCAAAACGGAGACCCAGCCGTGAGTACGAAAGCATTCCCCAAGACGATCGAGGCGGTTCAAGACCCCGACATTCCTAGCCCTAGATGGCGCGAGCGTCTGCAAGCGCTGAAAAACGTTCCGCCGGTAATGAAATTTGTTTGGGAAGCCGCGCCGGCCATCGTGGTCGGCGATTTGGCTTCGCGCGTCGCGGCTGCTTTGGTTCCGCTGTGCGCGCTGATCATCACCCGCCACATCATCGATAACATCGTCGCGCTGCGCTCGAACGGAACTCCCCTGCCCCACACCTTTTGGTGGCTGGTCGCTGGCGAATTCGCGTTGGCGGCGTTTGCGGCCATGCTCATGCGCTTGGTGGATTTTTGCGATGTCGCGCTGGCCGAAAGATTCATGCGCCACATCAGTGTGCGCTTGATGAAGCACGCCGCGAATCTTGATTTGATGTCCTACGAAGATCCCATTTTCTACGACAAACTCGAACGCGCGCGGGTGCAGAGCACCGACCGCGTGCAAATGATCAAGATCGCCGGACGCCTGGTGCAGGAAGTGGTCACCACGGTCAGCCTGGCTGCCGGAATTTTGTTTTATGCGCCCTGGCTGCTCCTCGCGCTGGTCATTTGCGTCGTGCCCGCTTTCCTCGGCGAAACGCACTTTGCGTTTCTCGGTTATTCCATGAGTTTTCAGCAAACCCCGGCCCGCCGCGAATTGGACTACTTGCGGATGGTCGGCGGCACCAAAGAGGGCGCGAAGGAAGTGAAGTTGTTCGGCCTCGCGCCGTTCTTAGTGAACCGCTATTCGGAAGTCGCGACCGATCTATGCGACCAGACGCTGCGCGTCGCGCGCCGCAAGCTTTCCGTGGGATCGCTGCTCGCCCTGTTGGGTGTCGCGGGCTACTACGGCACCTACGCTTTCGTAATTCTGCAGACCGTTCGCGGCGCACTCACCCTGGGCCAAATGACCTTGCTGGCCGGAGCCATCGCCGGCGCCAGCACCAACATTCAGGCGGTGTTCACCACCTTTTCCGAAATCGCCAACCAGGCGCTGTTCATGACCGACTTGCTCTTGTTCTTTTCAGTTAAGCCGAAAATCTCGTCGATGCCGAACGCGCTGCACGTTCCCAAGAAAATTCATGAAGGATTTGAATTCAAGAATGTTTCCTTCCAATATCCGGGAAGCTCGCGCCAGGTTCTGAAAAACGTCAGCTTTAAGCTGGGCACCTCGGAACGAATCGCGATCGTCGGTGAAAACGGCCAGGGCAAAACGACTATCGTCAAGTTGCTCACTCGCTTGTACGAGCCCACCGAAGGCCAGATCCTGCTCGACGGAAAAGACCTTCGCGAGTACGACCTGGAAAGCTTGTGGTCGCAGATCGGCGTCATCTTCCAGGACTTCATGCGCTATGAAATGACCGCCTCGGCGAACATCGCCGTCGGCCGCATTGAAGAAATCAAAAATCAGTTCTTGATCCGCGCGGCGGCGAACAAGAGCCTTGCGGAGCACGCGATCCGCAAGCTGCCGCAGGGTTTCGATCAGGTTCTGGGCTCCCGTTTTGAAGGCGCCGTAGACCTATCCGGCGGCGAGTGGCAGAAAATCGCTATCGCCCGCGCCTATCTCCGTGATGCTCAGTTGTTGATTCTCGACGAGCCTACGGCCGCGCTCGATGCGCGTTCGGAACACGAAGTCTTCCAGCGCTTCTCCGAATTGACCACGGGCAAGATGTCGGTCCTGATTTCACACCGCTTCTCCACCGTGAAAATGGCCGATCGCATTCTGGTGTTGAAGAACGGCGAAATTGCGGAACAGGGCAAACACGATCAGCTGATCAAGACCGGCGGCGCGTATGCGGAAATGTTTGAACTGCAAGCTGCCAGCTACCGCTGAACCTTACCGAAGTAGAAAACCAAAATCCTAAACCAGCTCCTGCGGTGGCAGGGGCTGGTAGGGTTTAAAGCCCGCTCGCAACATTCCCCGCTGCGCTTCCGGATTTTTCATGAACGTATTCCACACGAAGCCCGTTCGCGCGTTTTCCGCCATGACCATCGTAATTCCGGTATCGATTCCCACCACGTCGCTGTCGTACCAATTGGTCAGCGGATTAAACGCGTCGACGAAACCGTATTGGCTCCAGGTCCCGGCGCCATAGCGGTTGTAGATATTGCGCAGCACGCGAATCGCTGGACCGGGCAGAAACGGCAGCGAGCCTCCCGTTGCACAAGGAACCACGGTCCCGTCGATCGGGCCGGTCGCGGGTGGTCCACCCCAAACCACGTAGCCCTTGGCCGAATCGGACGCCGTAATCCCCCACAGATCGTTGGTGTAGGTCGGAAACCGGTCAGACAGGCTCAAGCAAAAGCGGCGGTGAATGTCCGACGCGACGATCGAATTCTGGAAATAATCGGCGTACTTGTCGCGCTTCCCGCGAAAATCAAACCAGGCCTGCGAATACTGGTGCACGAATAAAGGCGCGTTCGAGCCGATGAATTTAATTCCGTCATACTCGAAATCAGTGCGCTTCCACGCGTCCCAGGTAGCGGTCGGCAGCGGATGCGATCCCGAGCCCAGGCCCATCAGATACATCATCATCATTTCGCTGTAGCTGTCCCAGCGATACTGCAAAAATCCGGATTCTGGGGTCCAGCCATGCGGCAGGATGCGCGTGTCTTCGGACAGCCACTGCCAATCCACTCGGTTGAAAATATCGTGCGCCAGCTGGCTGATTTCGGAATGCTGGAAATGCTGGCGGCAGGTCAAAATTCCGCACAATAATAGCGCCGTATCCACCGACGAAAACTCCGACTGCCAAAGCCTCGCGCCGGTGCTGATATTGGTCCAGTGATAAAAGAAGCCGTGTTCGTTCGGCAGCGTCTTCCACAGAAAACGCAGCGTCGCAATCACGCGCTCCCGCGCCAGCGCGGCGGTAACGAACCCGCGTTTCTCTCCAATGCACAGCGCGGTCAACCCAAAACCCGTCGCCGCGGTGCTGCCCAAAACTCCGCCCCCGGAAGCGCGCACGTTGCAACGATCCCGGACCATCCCGGTTTTTGGGTCGGCTTGATCCCAAAAATATTGAAAGCTGGCTTTTTCCAAGTCCTCGAGGAAAGCGTGGTCGCGCTCGGTCAGATATGTAGGAGGGGGCAGCTCAGGCTTGGGCGGCGCGATGATCTGCGGTTCGAGCGCGTCCGCCAGACGCAATGGTGCCAGCAGCGGCGCCGCGCACAACGAAGCGCCCGCCAACTGCTTCATCAAATCTCGGCGCGAGATGACCACTCGCCTGGATTCTTTCCTACGCACCTAATAATGTTAGACGAAGCAGACTGCGATTGAAACTATTCGCGCGCGAACCGCGATAGTCAGTTAACGGCGTGAAGCGTCGAAACTGTATCGGATATCAGCCGCAGCAACCCTCGAATGTCAAAGTTTGGGCTGTGGGTCAGCCCGAGCCTGACCATCACCAACTGCTCCGAAGGAATGATCACCAGGCGTTGGCCGAGATTTCCGGAACCGTAGAACGCATCGGCCGGCATGCCGGCCTCGATTCGATCCGCCGCATCTCCGTGGCCGCCGCGATTGGTCCACCAACCCGCTCCGTAGTCCGTGTCGAGCGTGGGTGCGGCTGAATAGTTGACCCATCCTTCAGGCAAAATACGCTTTCCATCGACGACCCCGTCACTCAGGTAGAGTTGGCCGAATCGCGCCCAGTCTCGCGCTGAAGCGAACACGTAAATCGACCCCACCGGCGTGCCGGTCGGATCGAACTCGATCGTCGCCGTAGTGATTCCCAGCTGCCCGAATAATTCGCGCTGCGCAAACTCAACCACATCCTGGGCGTGGCCTCCGACCGTGTCCCGCAGAATTCGCGACAAAATCAACGTATTGCCGCTGGTGTACTCCCAGGTTTTGTCGGGCGTCGCTTTCAGCCGGGACCGTTCCGCGAACCCGGCCATGTCCGGCTCCAGAAAAAGCATGCGCGAAACCGGATCAAATCCGCTGTCAGACTCCTCGATGGCGAGGCCAGAGGTCATGCGCAGAAGCTGATCGATGGTGATGACCCGGCGCGGGTCGGAAGCATCGCTCCAAGCCGGCACGGGCGCGCGCTGCTCAACGGAAAGCTTTCCCTGCCGCACCAGGATTCCGATCAGGGCGCTGGTCACCGATTTGGCCAGCGAGTATCCCAGAACTGGCGTGTCCGCGCCGTATCCGGGAGCATACCGCTCCGCGATAATTTTTCCGTCGTGCAGCATGACCACCGCTTTGACTCGGCGGAAGGGCGGTTGCGCTGGTTCCGCGAATGCACGATCCAGCGCAGCTTCGAGTTTCGCCGAAGGCGGCTCGATTTCCAGAGGACGGACCATAGCCGGTGCCGGTGTCTGCCGCGTTACGACCGCTGCGGCCGTGCCATCCCAGCCCGGCCCGTTAACGAGCACGCATCCAAAGCCCTCGCGAAACACCGCCCGGCTTTCGAATCGTCCCGCCCAGGTCGCGACGACTTCCCTCCTGTCGCGGTCCACCCGATATTTCAGCCGCTTCGCGAGTCGAGTCTGCCCAGGATTCGGCAGAAGAGCTTCGGCGTAGAGCTGATCGGGATCCAGTCCGGACACCAAAACTCCCGAGCACAATGTCTTGCTGACCACCGCGGTTCCCACGCGGATGCCCGGAGCCACTCGGACCACAAACCAGCCAACTGGCAACGCCACTCCGACGGCGACTAGCACCACAATGAGAATGTTTCGGGATCGGCTGGTCACTCGCGATGGCTCCTTTTCCAGTTCACAACTGGAGTCACATACGACGAAGGTTCCCCCGGAGTTCCCTGAAAGTCCAGTTTCGAATCCAGGAGCGAGGACAGGACTGAAACACCCGGGATCTCGGTCAGACACTCAACGCCCTGTAGATCCTTTGGTTTGGCTTAACTGGCGGAAGGTAGGAGGGGCCGCTCGTTCATGGGGGAGACTTGAGCGACCCCTTCTGGGGGAGAAAAACGTGGACTCCAATTGCGTGTCTTGGGGGTGAAATATGTCATCGGGCTTAACAATATGAAAATTCGCCCCTGAGTCCTATACGGCGGAAAGCGTACTTAAAGTAGGGAACTTCCTGTAGGAATCAAAGCAGCGGGTTCGCGAAAGGCGATGAGCTTTTGTTCGAATAGAAGGAATCGGTGCGGCCCAGATGCTCAACCGCCGCAATCAGCAGCCGGTTCGAGTCCGATTTCAATACCAACCCTTGGGCGCCGGCAGTCTGGGCCAACTTGGTGAGTTCGGGGACGTCGTGCAAGGTCAGGATCAATATATGTGAATCGGGAAATTCCCGGTGGATTCGGCGGGCGGCTTCGAGGCCGTTTAGGTGCGGCATGAGCATGTCCATGACCACCACGTCCGGCTGTAGTTTTTCCGTTTTTTCTATGGCCTCCAGGCCGTCCGCCGCTTCGCCGCACACCACCCAACCGTCTTGGGATTCGAGTAGCGCCTTCACCGCGCGGCGCATGTACGGTTGGTCGTCCGCGATGAGAATACGAAGCTGCTTCTCGGTCATCATAAATTCAAGCTGTGAACTGTGGCGCCAGGTTTCGCGGCGCCGCAGTTCGTGAACGTCCTAGGCCTCGATGATCTTGTTTCGAATTGCGTAGCGTACCACTTCGCTGACGCAATGGCAGTCCAGCTTGCGCATGATGTTGGCCCGATGGGTCTCGGCCGTCTTCACGCTGAGCCCCAGCGCCACCGCCACTTCCTTACTGCTCTTTCCTTCCGCCAGCAGCTGTACGATTTCCCTCTGGCGCGCCGTCAACCGGCCAGCCTTCGGCTGGGTGTCGGAAGAGGCGGCCGGACGGGCGTCGCCTTTCAGGAAACCATCTAGAATCATCTGCGCCACGCGCGAAGTGAAGAAAGTCTTGTTGCGGCGCAGCGCTTCCATCGCCGCCAGCAAATCCCGGCCCGCGTCCGTTTTCAGAATGTAGCCACGTGCCCCAGCGTCCAGCACTTCGCGAATCAACGGATCCGATTCGTGCATGGTCAGAATCAAGACCTTGGTCTGCGGCCGCATCTTTAGGATTTGCCGCGTTGCTTCCAGCCCATTCAAAGACGGCATGGAAAGATCCATGACCACCACGTCCGGCACCAGGTCTTTGGCCATGGTCACTGCGTTGCGGCCGTCGGCCGCTTCTCCCACCACTTCACACTCCCGCTGCCCTTCTAAGATTGCGCGCAATCCTTTTCGCACGATTTCGTGATCGTCTGCGATCAAGACTTTCATCGTCGCCATTCTTCCCCCCAAGTTACTGCTCGTTCTAAAATTGCCGAACCCAAAACTGCGTCCTATCGCAATCCAATTCACGGATGGGCTGCAACAACAACCTTCCTTCCCTTTGCGCCCACTTTCAGTATTCCCGTTCTGGCGAGAGCGACAATACAAGAATCGCTGTAGGAGGACCGCCAGTTCGCTTGAGAGCGGATTTAGGCCCCAAAAAACGCAGCAGAACGGCCCCGGACGGCCACCTTGGAGGGTTGCGACTGCCTACAGGAATTGCGGTGTGCGCCTACCTTCTAGTCCGTATGGCTCGGTTTGCCTTTAGCGCATAAAGTCGCTCGTTANGTAGTGGTTTTCGCACGCGTCCGATTCGGAAATTCGAGACTTGGAAGTTCTGGAGGACCAAATGTTGCGTTACGCTTTGATTTTCTTCATTGTCGCGCTGATCGCCGGAATTTTTGGATTCTTCGGAATCGCCGCGGCGGCCGCGGGTATCGCGAAGATTCTGTTCTTCATTTTCCTCGTCCTGTTCTTGGTTTCTTTGGTTTCGGGGCTGATGAGCCGCGCGTAGACGGTCCACGTCGAACGTCAGGCTGTCGATGGTGTTCTTTTCGAAGGAGTTCGAATGAAAGGATTATCCGTAGTTGGAGTTATTTTGATCGTGCTGGCTGTGATCTCCTTCGCTTACCAGGGCATCACCTACACCACGCACAAAAAAGTGATCGATCTCGGGCCGCTGCAAGCCACCACCGAACAGCACAAGACGATTCCACTCCCTCCTCTTTTCGGGGGCTTGGCTTTGGTTGGCGGGATCGCGCTGCTGGTCGCCGGCAGTAAAGCGACCTCTTAAAAGTTAATCCTGGTACATACCGCGCCAGATTCCGAATCGCGTCATACGTTCATACTTGATTCGGAATCCGGCGTATTTTTGCGCCTCGAAATTATCCCAGTACCACTCGGAGCTGGTGCACTTTGCCGTCGTCCACCAACGGGATACTTGCCGCACCCGCCAGAATTTTACCGTCCAGCTCAGTTAACGCCACTCCCTTCGATACGCTCGACGGGTTTTCCACTTTAATTTTGTAGATCGCAGAGTGGTAGCGGAACTCCATCGTGTAGCTCGGCCAATTTCGCGGAATGCACGGATCGATCGAGAGCATCATTCCGCGCACGCGCAGGCCCAGAATCCATTCAATTCCAGCGCGATAGAGCCAGCCCGCGGACCCGGAATACCAGGTCCATCCGCCGCGGCCGACATGCGGATTTTCCGCGTACACATCGCCCGCCACCACGTACGGTTCGGTTTTGTAACGCTGCACCCGCACCCGCGAATTTGTGCGATTGATCGGATTCAGGAAACGGAACATCTCAGCCGCTTTGTCGCCGTCACCCAGCGCCGCAAAAGCGATCAGCGTCCAGGTGGAAGCGTGCGTATACTGCCCGCCATTTTCGCGAATGCCGGGCAGATAGCCTTTGATGTAGCCTGGATCGTGCGTGGTTTTGTCGAACGGCGGAGTCAACAACAATAGAACGCCCTCCGGCCGCTTCACCAGCAGTTGATCCACGGCGGCCATCGCCCGGATCGAACGCCCACGCTCAGCCGCGCCGCTGATCACCGCCCACGATTGCGCGATGGCGTCGATCTTGCACTCTTCGTTGCTCGATGAGCCCAACGGCGTTCCGTCGTCGAAGTACGCGCGGCGATACCATTCGCCATCCCAGCCTTCTTTTTCCAGCGCCGCTTTCAACCCGCTGACGTGAATCCGCCAATTCTCCGCGCGCTGATGCTCGCCTCGGGAGTCGGCGAATTTTGCAAATTCCCACATCACCGTGTGCAGGAACCAGCCCAGCCAAACACTTTCTCCCTTCCCTCCGGCACCCACCAGATTCATTCCGTCATTCCAGTCGCCAGTGCCCATCAAGGGCAGTCCATGAATTCCGACTTTTAGGCTGCGATCGATGGCCCGCGCGCAATGTTCGAAAATCGTGGCGCGCGTGGTGGAGACCCGCGGCTGGAAATACGATTCCAACTGCCCTTCCGCAAGTTCGTCGCCCTCCAGAAACGCAACTTGCTCCTCCAACACGGTCATGTCGCCGGTGGCCTCAATGAATTGATTCACCACATACGGCAGCCACAGCAGATCGTCGGACATGCGCGTGCGAATGCCGCGCCCGGACGGTGGATGCCACCAGTGCTGCACATCGCCTTGCGTGAATTGATGGGCGGCGGCCAGCAAAATTTGGTCGCGCGTAATTCCCCGCCGCGCGACGCTCAGCGCCATCACATCCTGCAGCTGATCGCGGAAGCCATAGGCGCCGCTGACCTGGTAGAAACCAGCGCGACCCCAGATCCGGCAAGACAGCGTCTGGTAGAGCAGCCAGCGATTCAGCAAAATATCCATGCTGGAATCGGGTGTCGCCACCTGCACGTTCCCCAGCGTATCGTCCCAGCGCCGCTTCACCTCTGCCAGCACCGCGTTCAGATTTTCTTTGCGGTAACGCCGCAGCAACTCGCGCGCGCGGTCGGCATTTTCGGTTTGGCCCAGAAAGAAAACGATCTCGATCTGCGCTCCCGGCTTCAAGTCGACCATGGTTTGCAGCGCACCGCACGGGTCGAGCCCCGCGCCAACTTTGCCGGAGAGCAAACCGTTGCGTTCGAGCGCCGCCGGGCAATCCGCCGAACCATTGCGGCCGAGAAACTCGGTGCGATCTCCGGTATACGAAGTTTGCTGGCTGCGGAATGCCGCGAATGCTACTCGTCCGCCGAATTCATTCTTCCACGCGCTGCGCGCCAGCAGCGCCTGCGATTCCGAATCCATCTCGGTGGTGATGTAAGGCGCGGTTGCCCGCGAACTTCCCAGCACCCATTCCACGTAGGCCGTGACGGATAACCGCCGCGTGCGCCCGGAATCGTTGCGCAAAGTGAGCCGCGAAATCTTTACGGAATCTTCCGCTGGAACGAATTGCAGCAAATCGTGGGTGATGCCATGCGAGGCGTGCTGGAACACGCTATAGCCTTGCCCGTGTCGCGCGATGTAGGTGGCCGCATCGTTGCGCATCGGCAAGGCCGTGGGCGTCCACACTTCTCCGGTCGCTTCGTCGCGAACGTAAAGAGCCTCGCCGGGCGTATCGAAAATATGGTCGTCGGACCACGGTGTGATTTGGTTTTCGTGGCTGTTTTGCGACCAGGTAAAACCTGATCCCGATTCGGAAACCAGAAATCCAAAATCCGGATTCGCGATCACATTGACCCAGGGCTCCGGCGTGCGGATTCCCTCGCCCAGAATCGTGACGTACTCCCGGCCATCCTGCGCGAATCCTCCGAGCCCATTGAAGAAATTCAGCGTCTCATGCGGCAACTCTGCGTCCGGCGGCTTCGCCGTCCGCGCCGCGCGCGGAGGCGCCGCCGGCAGCGGCTCGGTTTGCTGGGACCTGGTGATTTGCTCGACCAGCGTGCCGCGCCGGCTCAGCAAAACCGCGCGCGCCACGCTTTGAATCTGGGTGCGGATTTCCGCCGAAATAATGTCGCCACGCAGCAGAAAAATTTTCCCGCCGGTTCCACCGGCGTCAGGCGACAGCCGCAATTGGCTGCCGCGCACCAGCGCCTCCAGCGAATCCTGCAGATCCTGAATGTAGGAACTCGCCTTCTCGTTGATGATGACCACATCCGCGGAGAGCTGCTTCATTCGCCAGTACTCGTGCGCCCGCAGTAATTGCCGGATTAGCCCGATGTCATCGGAATCGTCTACCCGCGCCAACACGATCGGCAAATCGCCAGAAATTCCTTGCGACCACAGGCTTGAAATTTCCAGCGGCGTCCGGCTGAGGGTCTCGGACGACGGACGCAGCGACGAATCCACATAAAGCACGTCGTTGGCCAGCCGTTGAAACAGGATCGCTTCTTCCGACGTGATGCCCAGGTGGTTCAGTTGAACTTGCGCTTGAGTCCAGGCCAGCGTGATGGTGCGTTCAAAAGCCCGGCTATCGCGATATTTGTCGGCAAGATCGATTACTTCTTCGCGCGTCGCCGCCGCGATCGTGGAAAAAATCAGCCGCACCGTGCCACCCGGCGGAACATGAACCGTGCGCCGCAAACTGACGATGGGGTCCAGAACCGGACCGACTGTATTCGATAGCGGCCGGCCGTCCATGATCGATACCGGATTCTTCAGCGACCGCGTCCGGCCCACGAACCGCGCGCGATCCGTTTCATACTGCAGCTCGCCGACGGTTTCTCCGTCGGTGAACATCAAATGCGCGGCCCACACCGAAGCTTCGTCGTTCGCTCGTTTACGGCGCGTAGCCACCAGCGCGCCGACTTCCGGCACGAACTCCGTCTCCACAAATAACTTGGCGAACGCGGGATGCGATACGTCCGCCCCCTGGCTGGTCAGCGACAATTCCGCGTAAGAAGTCACCTGAATCACGCGCGCGCGCACGCCCAGATTGGTGATCGAAACGCGCCGCACCTCGGTATCGTCTTCGGACGAAACCACCACGTCGAGCTGGGTGGTCAGTGAGCGATCGCGGCGAATAAATTCGGCGTGGTCCTCGAAAAAGACGGCTTCGTAGCCATCCGGGTCGGCCGTAGTCGGCTGATATCCCGCGGACCAGACATTTCCGGTCTGGTCGTCGCGCAGGTAGATGTACTGGCCCCAGCAATCGCGCGTGGGATCTTCCCGCCAGCGCGTGATCGCGGTGTCGCGCCAGCGGCTATAACCGGAACCCGCCGAGGTAAGCATGACGGCGTAGCGTCCATTCGACAAAAGATGCGTCCGCGGCGTGGGCTCGTTCGGCAAGCCGAAAGTTCGAACAACTGGCGCAACCATTTCGCGAATGCGCGAGGCCGCCGAAACCTCTTCAGCCCGGGGGCGAGCAACCAGCACATCGCGCGGGGTCCGCTCCTGCAACAGTAGCTCCGTGGCCTGCACGATCGGCTCGGAATGAAATCTGGTTTTCATCAAACCGTTGGTGAGCACGTCGGCGAAAGCCACCAGCGCCATGCCCTGGTGATGGGCCATGTAGGCGTGAATGACCGCTACTTCTTTTCCTTCCGGGACGCGCGTCTTGGTGTAGTCGAGCGATTCGTAAAAACCGTACGCGCCGCGGCCTCCCTGTTGCGCGATACGTTCCAGATTTTGCACCGCAAGCGACGGTTTGATCATCGAGGCCAGTGCGGTGGCGTAGGGCGCGATCACCAGGTCTTCACTCAGCCCACGCTTCAACCCCAGCCCCGGTACTCCGAAACTGGAATATTGATAAGTGAAATCGATGTCGCGGACGTTGAACGCCGATTCCGAAATCCCCCACGGCACTCCGCGTTCCGCCCCGTACTCCACTTGCCGGAACACCACCTGCTCGTAGGTCTGGTACAGCATGCTTTCTTCAGGCGAACGCATCACCAGGGCCGGCATCAAGTATTCGAACATCGAACCGGACCAGGAAATCAGCGCCGAACCGCGGCCGACGGGCGTGAGCGCGCGGCCCAGCCGAAACCAGTGCGCCGAGGGAACTTCGCCTTTGGCGATGGCGATGAAGCTAGTGAGCCGAGCCTCCGACGCCAGCAGATCGTAACAACTCGCATCCAGGGTCCCGTCGCCGGGCCGGAACCCGATCGAAAATAATTTTCGTGGCTCGTCGTAAAGAAAGCTAAAGTCCATCCCGGAGAAAAAATTGTCCGCAGTGTGAGCCACCGCGTGCAATCGGCGGGACAGCGCGGAGACATCGTGCGCGGCGCTATCGAGCGCTGCCCCCCACGAATCAATGCGAACCAGAAGATCGTCGTTTCTCGAAGAGTCTCCCGAAATTTTGGCGCGCAATGCCGCGAGATCGCGCAGAGCTGATTCAAAACACTCCGAGGCAGTCTCGATCGTCGGCACCGAATGGAAATATGGCTCGACCGCGTCCCACTCCGGTGACTTGCCTGGCGCGCTTTCGGCCAGCGCGCGAATATATTTGTCGTCCATCCGCAACATCGGAAGCAACATGCGGGCGTCCCGGAAATGACTCTCGATACCGGCACGCGCCGCCTCGGACCAAACCCGCAGTTCCGAATCGGCCGGCTCCGCGAGTTCCTGTGCCAGCGTCTGCGCCATATCCGATACCGTCTGCGCCCGCTCGCGCAGATTCACAAATCGCAGCGCCCAATCTCGCGGGCTGGCTGGAACCGGCTCCAGCATCGCGGCCAAAGCATCCACGGCATTGCTCAACTGTTTGCGGGTTACGGTGTGCGTTCTTTTTTCGTCCGGAATTGCGGCCAGCGATTCCCGCAGCAACTGGATGGCGTCACCCACTCCCGCGAACAGGCTCGATTCCACGCAAACACTTTCGGCCAAGTCGCGGCAACCGCGCCCCACCACCAGCAAATGCCCCGCCAGGTTTCCACTGTCCACGCTCGAGATGTACTTCGGTTCGAGCGGCTGCAGTCGAACCGTGTCGTACCAATTGTAAAAATGGCCGCGGTACAGTTCCATTTGCCCGAGCGTTTGAAACGTAGATTCCAGCCGTTGTACCGCTTCTTCGGTGCCGATCCAACCGAGATCGCGTGCGCACAAATTCGATAGCAGACACAAGCCGATATTCGTCGGCGAGGTTCGATGCGCCACCACCGGCTTGGGATCTTCCTGAAAATTATCTGGCGGCAGCCAGTGATCCGGATCGGTCAGGAATTTTTCGAAGAAGCGCCAGGTGCGCCGGGAAATGGACCGCAGCGCGCGCACATGGTCCACCGAGATGGGTTCAACATCCTGCGCCACGGGCGGCAGGCTGATCCAGCGCGCGACTGCCGGCGCAGCCAGCCACAGCAGCGCGAACGGTATCGCCGCCTCGACCGCGTGGGGCCGCACGAATCGAACCGCGGCGAGCGCAGCCAGCGCCAGCACCACTCCGCCGGACATGCGCTTGTAGACGCCGGTAAATTTGAGGTCCACGGCGTGGCGCGCCTGCGCGGCCGTCACCCACTGCAGCATGTTTTTGTGCGTCACCAACACCCGAACCAACGTGCGCAGAATCGCATCGCCCATCAACCACGCTTGATAAGCCACGAACGTGAGCGTCAGCCCAATCTGCGAAACGCCGAGTGAAAGATCGGAAAGCACATTGCGCACATAGCTGCGTTTGGAGATGCCCCCAAATCGCGGGTTCAAGCCCACCAGGAACGGAATCAGCGGTGGAATGGCGATCATGGTCAGCACGAACCGCGTCCACATCCACGGCGAAACATGCGGCAGCAGCCAGCCCACCGCCATGGTCAAAAACATCGCCGGCGCCGAAAGCGTGCGGCGCAAATTGTCGATCATCTTCCAGCGGCTGATCGCCGGAATCGAAATTTTGTGTCCGCTGTGTGAGCTTTTGCCGAATCCGAGAATCCAGGGAAGCAGTTGCCAGTCGCCTCGCGCCCAGCGGTGCTGCCGCAGCGCGCCAGCCTCATAGTGCGAGGGGAATTCATCGAAGAGCTCGATGTCGGAAGCCAGCGCGGCACGCGCAAAGGTGCCTTCGAACAAATCGTGGCTCAGCAAGGTGTTCTCGGCCACTTTGCCATCGATGGATTTATCGAAGGCGTCGAGATCGTAAATGCCCTTCCCGGTGAACGATCCTTCGCGGAATAAATCCTGATACACATCCGACACCGCCGCCGCATACGGATCGATTCCGCTCGGCCCTGAAAAAATCTTCTGGTAGAGCGATCCTTCGTGGCTGGTCGGCAGCGACGGAGTGACCCGCGGTTGCACAATTCCGTAGCCATCCACTACCCGGCCCAACTCCGCGCTAAATTCCGGCCGGTTCAGCGGATGAGCCATGGTGCCCACCAGCCGGCTTACGGTACCGCGCGGCAAGCGCGTGTCGGCGTCGAGCGTGACCACATAACGAATGCCCTGCAGCGCATGCTCGTCCTGCCCGGGAATTTCGATGAACGAAGTTTTCGCCGAGCCACGCAGCAGATGATTGAGTTCCTTGAGCTTCCCGCGTTTGCGCTCCCAGCCCATCCACTTATTTTCTTTCGGGTTCCATTGGCGTTTGCGATGGAACAGGAAAAATCGAGCGCCGCCGGGCGCCGGCCCGTGCCTCTTGTTCAAATCGGCGATGGCGGTGATGGCGGTCTCCAGCAGTTCATCGTCGCCGCTCGCGGTTTCGGCATCGGCATCGGTCCAGTCGGTGAGCAGCGCAAACCGCAAATCGCCGTCTGGATTCGCCAGGTAGTGAATCTCGAGATCGTCTACATTTCGCTTCGTGCCCTCGGGCGAAGTCAGCAGCGTCGGCACCACCACGATCGTACGCAGCGTGTCTGGCACTCCCGTGCGGAATTCCATTCGCGGCAAAGTCCGCGGTCCCAGTAAGTCCGTGACCACGCGATTGATCAGCGCAATCGCCAGATCCGAAGCCGGAATCGCCGCGAGTATCCCCATCAGCACCAGGTACGGAAGCGCAAGTCCCAATTCTTTCGCGTGGCTTAAAGGAATGGCCAGAATGATCGCGGTCAGAATTGCGATGGTGCCCAAATATCCCGGGACGGCGTGTCGCACGTATTGGCGCAGCAGCCCGCGCCGCCAGGGAATCTTGAACGCGAGTTCCTTTTCAAACTCTGCACGGCCGTGCGAAATCAGGTAATAACCGGGATCGGAGCGCCGCTCATCGGGTCCCTGTCCATTTCCGTGGGATTCGCCCAGAGCCCGTTTCGCGCGCTGTACCGCGCGTTCCGCGATTTCAATTTCACTGTGAGTCGAACCGCGCGCCAGATCTTCGATCGCGTGCCGGTAATAATCGCGCGTGGCGAAATCCATTTCCTCGAAATGGCTGCCCTGCCGTAGGGCCAGGTCCACCAGGCTGATGCTTTCGAAAAACGAGTGCCAGTCGAACTCCGACGTCAGCCGCATGCTGGTGATGATGTTGCGCACCGTCACCGTCATCGCCGCTTGTTCCTGCAGCTCGGCCCGGACAATCTCGTCGGAGTTGGTGCCTTGCGCCGTGAGCCTTTCGTCCAGCCAGGTGAGAATCGGTCCAACCTTGGGGTCCAGGTCGCGCAAACGCTGGATCAAACGCACCGCGAACGCGCGCTCCAGCGGCATGTTTCCCAGGCTCCGCAACACTTGATCGGGCGAGACGGCCTGTTGCCCGCCGGTGCCAAGCACCTGATCGGCCAGCGCATCGGCTTTCAAACGCGCGTGGCGGCTGTAGACAATCCGTTCAGCGATTCGCCGCAGGTTTTCCACCAGCACGACGCGCAAAATGATCGCGACCGCCCACAGTTCACCGATGCTCAGCGGTTGCACTCGCTGGTAAGTCATGATGAAACGATGCAGCACTTCAGGATCGAGCCGGCTATCGGTGTGCGCCACATAAGCCCAGGCCACACCGTACACCCGCGGATATCCTTCCAAATGGCCGGAAACCAGTTTCGGAAGTTTGCGGTAGAAACCTACGGGCAGGTCGTCGCGAATCTCGCGGAGCTGTTCTTCCACGATGTAAAAATTGTCGAGGAGCCATTCGGCGGCGGGCGTAATGCTCTGCTCGAGCTCAACCGCGTGGGCCGTGGCGCGGTAATATTCCAACAATCGCCGGCCATTTTCCAGGACGCGCGGAAGCAAAGGCCGCCCAGGACTCGAATCCGCATCCACCACTTCCTGCGCCCCCGCCAGGCTTTCGGCGTGCTGCTCCAAGCGCTCGACGCTGAAAAGTTCAGCGCGAATCGGCTCTTCCAAAGCGGTGGTTATGACGGTCGGGGCCGGCGCCTTGCTCATGCAAACCCTTAGCGGCTATTGTCGCGAGACTTACACCCCATGCGACAAATTCCTATTTGAAGTTAACCGTAGGATTTTGCTAGGTCTGCGCCCTATTGGCAATACATGAGGAGTGGAATCTCTCTACAGGGAATGGGACGAAACTATACGGCTAGAAATGTATGGCAAGTGAACCGTTCCTGGCAGAAACTGCCATCTTTAGTCAGACTGCGCCTGAGACTCGTCCGTCCATACAGGGGAGCCAATGCTTCTATTGATTCTTACTGTCGTGCTGATCGTTGCCTTGATCGGTTCCATTCCGAAATGGCCGCACAGCAGAAGCTGGGGATACTTCCCCAGTGGTGGCGTGGGTTTGATCCTGGTGATTCTTCTCGTCCTCTACTTACTGGGCCGTTTGTAAGTGGTTTGGCACCTGCTGATATTAATTCCGGCCCGCCGCAGACTTTTCCGCTAGCCCCATTTGCGATCGTCCCAAGGGCGTAAGATCCGCCTCCGTTCCGCGGCCTTTGAAATCCACCTCGAAATCGTCCGCCGCAAAATCCGGAGGGGTCTTCCCGGCCAGAAATGCGGGCGCTTGCTTGCCCAAATACGCGTTGTTCTTCGCACAGCCCGGAGTCGAAGCGATATACATCACGTTACTGTAGCCCTTTCCGCGATGCTCGTTCTCGACGGCGTGCACCAAGTCAGAATGCCAAAAGACCGTATCGCCCGGCTCCATCAGCGGAATCGAAGAGACAGCCTGCAGCAAAAGGCTGTGGTATTTCGGATTAACCGAAAGCGCCCGGCCCGGTTCTGCGCCGCACAAATCGTCTTCCGGCACATCATCCTGCAGGGCGCGGAGCAGCACGTATGCCATGGCGTCGGCGATTGGAATCAGTTGCAGCGTGCCATCGCCCCGGCCCTGCCGGGTCAACGCCGTCCACCCCTGGAACGTGCGGAACATGGAACAAACCGCGGGCGATGAAACTTCGCGCACATCTGGTCTCCAGGCCGCGTCAAAAGCGTTGTACTCGCGCCAGTTTCCCGAAAATACGTGGCGATAAACTTTGCGGAAGTTCTCGTCGAGCCAGCGCTCCACCGAACCGCCGTCGACGTGCGGCGAAAGCCCCAGCGTGGCTGATCCTGGCGGGCGCCGGCGAATGCGGTCCGCGTACGACGGAACCTCATTGGCCTCGAAGTGCCGCTGGCCTTCGCTCTCCGCTTTCCACAAACTATTCATGAACACCCGGACCATCGTCAGCGACTCGGATTGCCGCGCTTCGACTTGCGGGCGCGACCAATAAATTCCATAAATTTGCGGCTTGGCCGACGCCAGCGTCCCAAAATATTTGTCTTCCGCCGCGTTGGCCAGTTTTGCGTCCAAACCATTCTCTTCGACATACGTCGCGATTTGCCGGTCCCACGCCTCGGCCTGTGACGGGTCGAATGTCTTGCGAATCACGCACGCCCCGCGATCCTTAATCTTCGCTTTCAGCTCGGCCGGCACCGTCCCGGCCGCAATGGCGGAATACTGCACGATGGGCACAACTGCCTGGCCCGCCTCGCGCTCCGCGACAATCTTTTCCACGCGCCGGCCCATCTCCGCTTCCAGCTCGCGAAACACGCTGGCGTAATTCGGCAACGCCGCCCGCAACGCCTTCTTCGTGCTGCGAATCGATTCCGCCAGATTCTCGATTACCAATGGCGCCATGGTGGTCTCCTGTAAATCACGAAGGGCGAACGAATGCAGGGCGTGCGGCAGGAACGGGACGTGTTCCGTGCGGCATTCGCGAGGCGATCCCTGCAAACGGATTGCTACGCGATATGTAACACGGTTTGAGCTGGTATTTCCAGGAAAGTGGTGAGCCGGGTAGGACTCGAACCTACAACCCGCTGCTTAAGAGGCAGCTGCTCTACCATTGAGCTACCGGCCCACGGAAACCTTGAAATTGTAACACGAGACTTTCTCGCGCCCTACGCGGAACGACGCACCCGGCTTACGAATGTTGGCGCAGAGTGGCTGCAATTTCCTTGGCCACCTGGCGCGCGCGAACCAGATCTCCAGGTCCCAGCGAAATCGCCGCGACGCGCGCGTGTCCGCCGCCACCATGTTTTTCGCACAGCGACGCGAGGTTCACATCCTTGGGAGGTTCTTTCCAGGGATTAGTGCCCACCGAAATCTTGGCGCGCGCTGCGGACGCGCTCACTCCCACCGAATACATCGCCTCCGGAAACAAATAATACGGCACAAATTTGTTGTAGCCCTCCAGGTCCAGGTCGCTCACGTCAAAATAAATCACGCCATCGCGAAAATCCGCGCGTTCGCGAAAGATGTCCACTGATTTCCGGTGACGTTCGAGCAGCGGCCCCAGATACTTCTGGACGATGGGCAGCTGAATCATTTCGCTCAGCGATTTGTAGGCCAGATCCGGAATCAGCTTGGGCACCAGGTCGGGGTCGGGCGCGGCTTCGATCACCAGCGCGAGCTGCGTCGCCGGATCGGTCATCCGCACCGCCGCTTCGGATGATTCAAATTGCGCGCCGTCGATAATGTCGCCCCAGTGAATCAGTTCGGCGATGGGTCTCGCGTCGAAGCCGAATTTTTCCGTCGCAATCGTGGCCAGAAACTTGGTACAGGATTTGTACGTGGGATCGTAGAACTTCTTCCCGGAATGATCGTTTCGGAAATTCTCGGCATCCGCCGGCGTCAGGAATGCGCTTTGATGGTGGTCGAACCACCAGGTCAGCTTCGGCGAACTCGAATATTTGAAATCGACGATGGCGTTCTGGTCGCCATCGAATGTGTTGTCTTCGAACGGGTGCGAAGCCTTATGCGTCATCCCCGTATAGTAGAAATCCGCCTTCGGGTCGATGCATTCCCGATAGAAACGCGAAAAGATCGCGGCCGAAGACGCCCCGTCAAAACATTTGTCGTGGAAACAGACTCGAACTTTCAATTCCGCTCCTGCCCCGGCTCGAAGAAACCCGAATAAAGAATAGGAAAGCCAACAAACATGGACGTTCAACGCGAGGTTGTCAATAGCTAAGGGGGCCAGCAAAGCCGGCGGGGAGGCGAGGTATTCAAGAAAACGCCCCAAGGGCTCCCGCAATCTTCGGGCCGCCCTTCGGGCGTGTACGGTATCGCTCTTGGATTAGGATTTACCGAAAATCTGATCGGCGAGGTCGGCCGCGATAGGTACCCGGAACTTGTCACCCTGGTAGGCCTTGACCATCAACAAGATCCACAGAATAAAACCCACCAGCGAGACCAGCCACAGCAAGCCCAAACCCATATGGAACCCAGTCCCGGTCAGGAACAACATTCCGCAGACGATCCGAATGATCGTCAGCCCACCAAATACGACCATCGACTGCGCCGCATGAAAACGCACGAACGGACGCTTGTCGATAAAATAGAAAATCAGGCCGGTGACCCATCCCAGGACGTAGCAGAGTAGTCCCGCCACGTTTTCCGACATCCCACTCGTTCCTGACCCTGCTGGACTCGCCATAACTCCTCCCGATGTTGCCGCCGCTTGCGGAGCGCCACAGTTAGGACAAAACGCAACCCCCTCTCCCACCATCGTTCCGCACTTCGTGCAATGTGGCATGAAACCTCCGAGTGGGCAGCTGCAACCTCATTGGACGCGAAGCCTAGCAAAAGCCGCGTCTCCAGCGCAACGACGAAATCCTCGCGGGAAACTGCAGGCACGAAGGCGTACCGCATTCAATTTATTACAGAATTTGCTGTAGCCGTGATCCCGTATAGCGATTTTTCTTGCGAGTATAGAATTTCGATCATTGAGGACGACCATTTGAGGACGATTTCCGTGTGAAACAATCGCGGAAAATCGTTGACGGCCGGTCCGACGTATTCGGCCGGTCGTTTTTTTGGGCCAACGACCGGCAGGCGCGGTGCCGCCCGGACTTGGCTTCGTTGAACGGAATTCATAAACATCTCGGAAGTGCCCAGCGCTGCTGTTAAAATAGCCGCCTGCGGTCGTGGCGGAATTGGCAGACGCGCCAGCCTTAGGAGCTGGTGGGTGAAAGCCCGTAGGGGTTCGAGTCCCTTCGACCGCACCAATTTCCTTTTTAGCGTCTTTCCTTCGGCGCGAGATCCCGTCGCATTCCTGGCTGCCCTTTCGAAAGATCCTGTGCGTTTGTGCCGCCGCTGTGGAACGGCCACTGGAAATTGCGGCTATCGAAATCAGGAAGACTAGGCCGCCGCGGACGACCTCTTCAAATTCGTCGCCCATTTGACCTTCGGCGATTCGCTCGCGTAGCTTTGGTCGGTTGCGCCGCAAAAGTTGACGCATCCTCGCTCTTTCCCTATACTATTACTCTGAGTAGGGCATGCGCTGTTCGCCCTGTTCCCTGGCCGTTCCTTCTCGAGTAATCCTGACAGGCATAAGGCAGAAATAATTTTCCGGGTCGTTTCCCGCGAGGACTTTAACTTTTCCATGACCGAAGCCGCAGCAGCAACCTGCAGACGTGAAATCGAACTGGAAATTCCGGCCGCGAACGTAACGAAAGCCAGCGAAAAAGCCGCGCGCGACATTGCCCGTGTGGCGCGCATCCCCGGATTCCGCCCCGGCAAGGCGCCGGTCACGATCATCCGCCGCCAATTTGCCGCCGACATTCAAGGTGAAGTCCTGCAATCGTTGGTCCCGGAATTCCTGGAAAAGGCTCTCGACGAACAGAAGCTGACTCCGATTACCCGGCCCGAAGTCGATAAAGTTGAATTCAAAGAAGGCGAGCCGCTGAAATTCCGCGCAGTCTTCGAAGTTCTGCCGGAATTTGAGCTGGGCGAGTATAAGAACCTGGCCGTCCAGATCGATCCCGTCGAAGCCGGCGAAGTTCAAGTAGACCAAGCGATCGAAGAAATGCGCGAGCGCTCCGCCACCTTCGTGCCCATCGAAGACCGCCCCGCCAAGGACGGCGACTTCGTGTTGATGAAGCTGAACGGCACGCCGGTCGGCGAAGGCGATCCCGTTGAAGCCGACAACATCATGTGCCACATCGGCGCCGAAGAGACGCTCGAAAGTTTCACCGAAAATCTGCGCGGAGCCAAAGCCGCCGAGACCAAGAAATTCCGGACCGAATATCCCGCGGACTATCCCGACGAGAAACTGAAAGGCAAGACCTACGACTACGTCGTTGAAGTTCAGGGCGTCAAAGAAAAGAAGCTCCCGGAAGTGAACGACGACTTTGCCAAGGAAGTCGGGGGTGAAGCCGCCGGCATCACCAATCTCGCGGACATGCGCAAGAAAATCCTGGAGAATCTGGAAGCCTCCAAGGAACAGCAGCAATCCGGGCAGGCCAAAGACCGAATTCTGGAAGAGTTGGTGAAGAAGCACGATTTTCCGGTCCCCCAGGCGCTGGTCGAGCATCAAATGGATGTGCGCCTCGAGCGTGCGGCGCGCTCGCTGGCCGCTCAGGGAGTCGATCCCCGCACGGTGAACGTGGACTGGATGGCCATGCGTAAGGGCCAGCAGGATCGCGCGATCAACGACGTGAAAGCCGAACTGATCCTCGATCGCATCTCCACCGCGGAAAAAATTGATGCGACTGACGAAGATGTCGATAAAGAACTCGCGTTGCTCGCGGAAAATAGTGGCGAATCGGCAACGACACTACGGGCTCGCTTGACAAAGCAGGGAGCGCTCGATAGGATGAAATCGAAGTTGCGAAGTGACAAAACAATCGATTGGCTCTACCGCAACGCCCGAATCGAGACGACAGCCAAAAGTGAAAAGTAACATCTGCTTCGGGTTCCTCAGCGCAAAAAAATTCCAATGAGACAAAATAACGACGCGACTCCGCACGCAACCACTCTCGTTCCTATGGTCGTCGAACAGACCAACCGTGGCGAACGGGCCTATGACATTTATTCCCGGCTGCTTAAGGACCACATCATTTTCCTGGGCACGCCGATCGACGATCATGTCGCCAACCTGGTGACCGCGCAGTTGCTGTTTTTGGCGTCGGAAGACCCGGAGAAAGACATCTCGATGTACATCAATTCCCCCGGCGGCTCGATCTCCGCGGGAATGGCGATTTATGACACCATGCAATTCGTCAAGCCCGACGTCGTTACCTATTGCGTCGGCCAGTCCGCCTCCATCGCGGCTGTATTGCTCGCGTCCGGCACACCAAAGAAGCGTTATGCGCTGCCGAATTCGCGAGTCTTGATTCACCAGCCGTGGATGTCCGGGCTTTCCGGCCAGGCTACGGATATTGATATCCACGCCAAGGAAATTATTCGCACGCGGGAAGCGCTCAACAAGTTGCTCGCCGGCCATACCGGCCAGACGCTCGAAAAAATTGAGCGGGACGTCGAGCGCGACTTCATCATGACCGCCGAGCAGGCCAAGGCCTACGGCATCGTGGATGAAATCATCAGCAAGCACCGGTAGTGGAATCCGCACCCGGTTCTTGAGTTCCTAAGGGTTAGTATCGAAACCGATGATTCCCTGCCGTCGCTGCGATTTCCGTTTTACAATGGGAAAAATGGTCGTCGTGTTTGATGATTTTTACCTAAGGGGGCGTAACCAGTGAAGCGGTTCACTCCAGAAGAGCCGTTACGCTGTTCCTTCTGCCATAAAACGCAGGAGCAAGTGGAGAAGCTGATCAGCTCTCCCTCGGAATATCCGCGCTCGTACGTTTGCAATGAGTGCGTTAGCGTCTGCCAGCAGATTCTTGAAGATGAAAAGCGCGAACAGGCCAGCCCAGCCAATCGCCGCCTGCCCCGTCCGCCGGAGATTAAGGCGTTTCTCGACGGTTACGTCATCGGCCAGGACAAGACCAAGAAGAAACTTTCGGTCGCGGTCTACAACCATTACAAGCGCATCTTCCTGAACAAGCAGCCCGGCGACGTCGAACTGGCCAAGTCGAACATTTTGCTGGTCGGACCCACCGGCACCGGCAAGACGCTGATGGCCCAGACGCTGTCGCGCATGCTGGACGTGCCCTTTGCCATCGTGGACGCTACCACGCTCACCGAAGCGGGTTACGTCGGCGAAGACGTCGAAAACATCATATTAAAGTTGCTGCAGGCCGCCGATGGAGACGTCCAAAAGGCCCAGCAAGGCATCATATATATCGACGAAATCGACAAGATTTCGAAGAAGGACGAAAATCCTTCGATCACCCGCGACGTTTCCGGTGAAGGCGTGCAGCAGGCCCTGCTCAAGATTCTGGAAGGCACGGTTGCCAATGTTCCGCCGCAGGGCGGTCGCAAGCATCCGCACCAGGAATTTACGCCGGTCGATACCACCAACATTTTGTTCATTTGCGGTGGCGCTTTCGTGGGGCTCGAAAAAATCGTCGAGCGGCGCGTCGGTCACAAATCGCTGGGTTTCCAGGCGGACGCGGCGGTCACCACCGTATCGAAGCGCAATATCGAAATGCTCGAACAGGCCCAGCCCACCGACCTGATTCGTTACGGGCTGATTCCGGAATTCGTGGGCCGCTTGCCGGTCATGGGCGTTTTGAGCGACCTCGATAAATCGGCGCTGGTCCGCATCCTGACGGAACCCAAGAACGCTTTGATCCGTCAATATCAGCGGCTCTTTGAATTTGAAAATGTGCGGCTGCGCTTTACCGATGACGCGCTCGAAACCGTCGCGGATCTGGCGCTGCAGCGCAAAGTCGGCGCCCGCGGCCTGCGCATGATTCTCGAGGACCTGATGCTCGAGATGATGTATCACATGCCGCAACAGCGAAAACTGCGCGACTTTGTAGTCACCGCGGATATGGTCAAGGGCCGCGAAATCAATTGGACCCTGCTCGAAAAAGCGGGTTAGTTCTTAGCTTAGTTCTCGACCTAAAGGGGCTCGATGTTCAATAGGGAAAAATCCGAAGTGCGGCGCGTGCCGATGATGCCCGTCCGGGAAATGGTTATCTTCCCGGAGATGATGCATCCGTTCATCGTGGGCCGCGAAGCGTCCGTGCGCGCGCTCGAAGACGCGCTGGCCGGCGACAAGAAGATTTTCCTGGTCACCCAGCACGACGCCTCCATCGACGATCCCAAGCCCGAAGAAATTTATCAGGTCGGAACCCTGGCCAATATCGTGCAGAGCGTGAAACTGCCCGACGGCAACATCAAGGTTCTGGTCGAAGGCACCGAACGCGCCAAGATCGTCCAGATCACCAGCGACGAAGGCTTTTTTCGCGCCTCGATTCGCGTGGTCAATTCCAAGTCCGAGCCTTCCCCGCAGCTGACCCAGGCTTCCGAGCGCGTCACCGGCTTGTTCGAGCAGTACGTCAAGCTTTCGCAAAGCCTGAATTACGACACCATGATCGCTGCTGTCCGCGTCGAAGATGCCGGCAAGCTTTCCGACGCCATCTCCGCGAACCTGCAGATCCCGGTGGAAGAAAAGCAGGAACTGCTCGAACTCTTCGAACCCCTCGAGCGCCTGAACCGCATCGCTGATATTCTCGAAATCGAAATCGAAAAGCTGAACGTCGACCGCTCCATCAACACCCGCGTCAAGCGCCAGATGGAACGCGCCCAGAAAGAGTATTACCTCAACGAAAAATTGAAGGCCATCCAGAAGGAACTCGGTCGCGGCGAAGCCAACGAAATCGAACAGCTCAAAAAGAAGATCGAAACCTCCGGCATGCCCGAAGGCCCGCAGGAAAAGGCCATGCAGGAACTGAAACGGCTGGAAATGATGCCGCCGATGTCCGCGGAATCCACCGTTTCGCGCAACTACCTCGACTGGCTCCTCGCGGTGCCCTGGAAGAAACGTTCCAAGGAAATTCGCGACATCAAGCGCGCTGAAGAAATCCTTTCGAACGACCACTACGGCCTGGACAAAATCAAAGATCGCATCCTCGAATATCTTTCGGTCCGCCAACTGGTCAAGAATCCCAAAGGCTCGATTCTCTGCTTCCTCGGGCCTCCAGGCGTCGGCAAAACTTCGCTCGCCATGTCCATCGGCCACGCCACCGGACGCAAGTTCGTCCGTGTTTCTCTGGGCGGCGTGCGTGACGAAGCTGAAATTCGCGGCCATCGGCGCACCTATATCGGTGCCCTGCCCGGCCAAATCATCCAGATGATGCGCAAAGCGGGCACGACGAACCCCGTCTTCGTCCTCGACGAAATCGACAAGATGTCCATGGATTTTCGCGGCGACCCGTCCGCAGCGCTGATGGAAGTGCTCGATCCGGAATTGAATCACGCCTTCACCGATCATTATCTCGACGTGGAATACGACCTGTCGAAAGTCATGTTCGTCTGCACCGCGAACGTGCTGCACACCATTCCGCAGCCGCTGCAAGACCGCATGGAAGTCCTGCGCATCGCCGGCTACACCGAGCAGGAAAAATATCAAATCGCCACCCGCTACTTGATTCCCAAGCAGGTCGAAGCCACCGGCCTGAACAAGGAACAGCTCAAGTTCACCGATGACGCGGTCCGCGCCACCATACGCAACTACACCCGCGAAGCCGGCGTCCGCAACCTGAACCGTGAACTTGCCAACGTTTCGCGCAAAGTGGCGCGCAAAGTCGTAACCGAAGGCAAGGACGTCGCAGTTGAAGTCACTCCGGCGAACCTCAACGAATATCTCGGCATCGTGAAATACCGCGACCTGTTCGCCGAAAAGAAGAACGAAATCGGCCTGACCACCGGCCTGGCCTGGACCGAAGTCGGCGGCGAAGTGCTCACCACCGAAGCCACGCTGATGGAAGGCAAGGGCCGCCTCACCCTCACTGGTAAGCTCGGCGACGTGATGCAGGAATCGGCGCAGGCCGCGATGAGCTACATCCGCTCGCGCAGCCAGTATTTCAGCCTGCCCAAGGATTTCTACCGCCATCTCGATATTCACATGCACGTGCCGGAAGGCGCGATCCCGAAAGATGGTCCTTCCGCCGGCATCACCATCTGCACCTCGATCGTCAGCGCGCTGACCCTGATTCCGGTCCGCTGCGATATCGCCATGACCGGCGAAATCACCCTGCGCGGCAAAGTCCTGCCGATCGGCGGCGTGAAGGAAAAAATGCTGGCGGCCCACCGCCTCGGCCTGCGCAGCATCATTTTCCCGAAAGATAATGAAAAGGACATGGCGGATATTCCGCCCGAAATCAAAGCGCAAATGACCATTCACTTCGTCGAATCCATGGACGAAGTGCTGCAGCTTGCGCTGGAGCGTCCTTTGCCGATTCCCGGCGATCCAGCGGTACCGGGAGTCGAACCCAAGTTCGGCGCGGACGTCGCGCAGGACAATGAACTAACCAATTGAACCCTCTGGTCCTTCCACAACTTGATCAGCAGGCTTGATCCGCGGCCCAAAGGTTTGGGTTGGTCTGTAGGCAATCCCGTTTCACGTTTCAAAAACGCTTTACCTCTGAAATAGAGTGGCAGGTTCGCAGTTGCGCCCGTCCAAATCCATTCAGAAATTAAATTACCTGAAAAAGGTCGACAAGGAATGAACTCGATGAGTACCACCATAAGTCTTGCAGAACTGAAAGATAAGAATATTACTGACCTGGCCAAGATCGCCAAGGAACTCAACATTCCCGGCGCCTCGGGCATGCGCAAGCAGGAGTTGATCTTCCAGATCCTCCGCGCGCAGACCGAAAAAAGCGGCCTGATCTTCTCCGAAGGCGTGCTCGAATGCCTGCCCGATGGCTTCGGCTTCCTCCGCGCCCCGGAATATAACTACCTGCCCGGCCCCGACGATATCTACGTCTCGCCGTCGCAAATCCGCAAATTCGACCTGCGCACCGGCGACACCGTCTCCGGCCAGGTTCGCCCACCCAAGGATGGCGAACGCTACTTCGCGCTGATCAAGGTCGAAGCCGTCAACTTCGAAGACCCCGAAGTCGCGCGCAGCAAAATTTTCTTCGACAATCTGACTCCGCTCTACCCCGCCGACCGCATCCGCCTCGAAACCACCAAGGAAAATCTGACCGGGCGCGTGCTGGACATGCTCTGCCCCATCGGCAAAGGCCAGCGCGGCCTGATCGTCGCGCCACCTCGTACCGGCAAAACAATGATGCTGCAGTCCATCGCCAATTCCGTCACCACCAATCATCCGGAAGTCGCGCTGATCGTGCTGCTGATCGACGAGCGCCCGGAAGAAGTCACCGACATGCAGCGTACGGTGAAAGGCGAAGTTATTAGCTCGACCTTCGACGAGCCGCCCCAGCGCCACATTCAAGTCGCCGAAATGGTTCTCGAAAAGGCCAAGCGCCTGGTCGAACACAAGCGCGACGTCGTGATTCTGCTCGACTCGCTGACCCGTCTCGGCCGCGCCTATAACGCCGTGACTCCGCCCTCCGGAAAAGTCCTTTCCGGCGGTATTGACGCTAACGCCTTGCAGCGTCCGCGCCGCTTTTTTGCCGCCGCTCGCAACGTGGAAGAAGGCGGCTCGCTCACCATTATGGCCACCGCGTTGATCGATACCGGCAGCCGCATGGACGACGTCATCTTCGAAGAATTCAAAGGCACTGGTAACATGGAAATCAACCTCGACCGCCGCCTGGTCGATAAGCGCGTGTTCCCCACCATCGATATCAACCGCTCCGGCACGCGTAAGGACGAACTGCTCCTTCCGCCCGACGAATTGAATCGCATCTGGGTCTTGCGCAAAGTCCTGAGCCCGCTTTCGACCGTGGAAGCCATGGAATTGCTCTTGGGTCGCCTCTCCAAAACCAAGACCAACGGCGAATTCCTGTCTTCGATGTCGAGTCCGACCTAAGCCGTACGATTCGGTTCGCGTAGCAAATTACATCCCCCTTCCCGATAGCATTCGCAGCGCCCGCGTATCGCAGGAGGGGAGATGTTCGTGCAAAAATTTCTCGCGCGCCAACCGATCTTCAATTCGCAGCAGGCGGTCTACGGCTACGAACTGCTGTACCGCTCTGGTCCCACCAATTCGTTCGGCGACGCGCAGCCCGACCACGCCTGCGCCTCCACTCTCGATAGCGCGCTGCTCTTCGGCATCGACCGGCTGATCCCCGGATGCCGCGCGTTCGTGAACTGCACCCGCGATTCTCTTCTCCGCGAATTCCCCACCAATGCTTCCCCGCGATCGCGTGGTCATCGAGATTCTCGAGACCGTGCAGGTCGACGCCGAAGTCATCGAAGCCTACCGCCGCCTGAAATCCGCGGGTTACCTTCTGGCGCTGGAATGATTTTGTACACACCCCAGCTTGGGCGCCGCTGGTCGACCTCGCCGACTTGATTAAGGTGGATCTGATCGCCACCGCACCCGCCGAACAGCTACGTATGGCCCAGACTTTTGGGCCCCGCAAAATCCGCTTGGTCGCCGAAAAGGTGGAGACCCACGAAGAATTCCGCCAGTGCTTCGCCTGGGGCTATACCTATTTCCAGGGATATTTCTTCAGCCGCCCGGAAATGCTCTCGCGCCGGGATGTTCCGGCCAGCAAACTGAATTGCCTGCGCGTCCTGCATGCCGCCAATGAAGTTCCCATGATTCCGCAACGTATTTGCGATTCGATAAAAACCGAAGCGTCGCTCAGTTTCCGGCTGCTCCGTTATTTGAATTCTCCGCTTTTTCCGCTGGCCTCCGAAGTCCGTTCCATCCCGCACGCGGTCTCCTTGCTCGGAGAAACCGGCACGCGCAAATGGGTTTCGCTGATGACCGTGGCCTGCCTCAGCGACGACAAGCCCCGCGAACTCATCTTGCTCCCGCTGATTCGCGCGCGTTTCTGCGAACTGTTGGCCGCGCCGGCCCGTTGTCCGGCCGCGGTCAACGACTTGTTCTTGCTCGGCCTGTTGTCGGCGATGGACGCCGTGCTCGACATGTCCTTGACCGACATCCTGCAGGAAATCAATGTGCGCGAAGAAATTCGCGACGCCCTCCTGGGCGCCGCCAACCAGCTGCACGACGTATTTAGTTTGGCGGTGAACTACGAGAGAGGACGCTGGGAGGAAGTCAAAACCGCAGCGCGCGCCATGTCCATCGACGAAGATTCGGTCGCACCGCTTTATTTCGACGCGGTCAACTGGGCCGAATGTACGCTCCTGGTTCGCTGAAGCTCATTCCGAATCGCGCGAGGTCGGATCGCCAGTCCTTGGACCGCGTCGCCGTCCGGCGCTAATTCGTGGTCGTCCGGGCCGCGCCTTCTTTGGCCAGCAGCACGACCAGTCGTGCTATTTCTTCCGGCTCCATCGCGGTGCTATCCACCACCACCGCGTCGGCGGCCCGCACCAGCGGCGAGTTCGTCCGTTCCTTATCGCGCCGGTCGCGCTCCAGAATCTCCTCCAGCGTCTTTTGCCGATCGATGGCGTCGCCTTTTTGTTGGTGCTCGCGCCAGCGCCGTTCCGCGCGCGTTTCCGGCGAGGCCGTCAGAAATATCTTGAGCTGCGCGTCGGGAAATACCACGCTGCCGATGTCCCGCCCCTCCATCACAACTCCGCCGCGCACTCCCGCGCGCCGCTGCTCCGCCACCAGCACGTGACGCACCCCGGCATTCACCGCGATCTTCGACGCCGCCTGCGCCACCTCCGGCGTGCGAATCGCCGCGGTCACATCTTCGCGGTCCAGCAGCACGCGCTGGGTGCCGTCATCCGCGCGTAAATCGATACTGGTTTTTTCGGCCAGCACCACCAGCGCGTCATCGGCCTCTTCGAACGAAATGCCGTGCCGCAGCGCCTTCAGCGCCAGCGCCCGGTACATCGCGCCGGTATCCACGTACACGTAGCCCATCAATTCCGCCACGCGCCGCGCCAGCGTGCTTTTCCCGGAGCCGACCGGCCCGTCGATCGCGATGATGAGTTTGGGAGTCAAATCAGATTCGTTTGAAGGCGCGCTCGATTTCGCGCACCGAATAGCGCAGTACCACCGGCCGCCCGTGCGGGCAGCTCATCGGATATTCGGTTTTGGCCAGCTCCGCCAACAGCCATTCCATTTTCGTATGATCCAGTGGCGTATTTACCTTGATCGCCGCATGGCAGGAAGTCGACGCGGCAATCTTAGCCTGCAACGAATCGATCGAGATCTCCTGATTCTCTTTGGCGATGCCGTCTAGAATTTCGTATAACAATTTTTCCGCGTCGCCGCTGGTAATTCCGGCCGGCGCCGCCTGAATCGCCACGCTGCGCTCGCCCATCAATTCGGCTTCGAACCCATTCGCCCGCAGTTCCTCGCCGATTTGTTCGAAGATTGCCAGCTGCCGCGGGTTCAGGTCGACGATCAGCGGGACCAGCACGCGCTGGCCGCCCATCTCGCCCTCGCGCCGAGCGCGCAAGTGCTGCTCGAACAGCACGCGCTCATGCGCCACATGCTGGTCGATAATCCAGAGCCCCTCGCCGTTCACCGCCACAATAAAGCTGCTGCTAACCTGGCCCAGCGGTTTTAAATCGGCAATTTCATCCAGTCGCGGCAAAGCGCCTGGAGAATTCCCCGCGGTGACCACATCCGCAACCGCGGCGCCGGTCTGGGGCGCGCCAAACGAAAAATCAGAGCCTTCCGCCGGCCCAAATTGTAGGCGCTGCGGAATCGGCCGGTCCGGCGCGCCGGTCAATTCAAATCCCTCCGCCGCGCCAGCCACTGATCCAAATGAAGTCGGAATCACCGCGCGAGGTGGGCCGGAAAATCCGCCGGCGACGTTTCCCGGAATGCTCGCCGCAAAACCTCCAGCGGTTTCGGGCGCCTCCTGATCGTAAACGCTGCGCGCCATCGGCGCGCCGTCGCTCCGGCCTTCCGGGCCTGCGCCGTTTGCGCCAGCCGCCGCGGCACGTCCCACCGGAAACCCAGGAATTGGCCGCGCGACCGACAACGCATGCCGCAACGTGTCGCGGGTGAAATCATGCACGAACGAAGGATGCCGGAAGCGCACCTCGATTTTCGCCGGGTGCACGTTCACGTCGACTTCCTGGCAGTCGATATCCAAAAACAGCAGCACCACCGGAAACACGCCCGGCGGCGTGATGTTCCGGTAGGCTTCGTTGATGGCGTGCAGCAACAACCGGTCCCGCACCAGCCTCCGGTTCACGAAAATATAAATTCCATTGCGATTGGTGCGCTGCACTTCAGGTCGCGACGCAAAACCCGTCACCCGAATGGTCGGCGCTTTTTCGTCCGCTTCGATCGGTGGCTCGGTGATCGCCGTGTGAATCGGCGCTTCCGTCTCTGGAATCTCCATCAGCTCTTCCAGCGCTTGCCGTCCGAAAATCTGGTACACGCGGTCCGCCAGTTTTTCCACCGGCGCGCAATTCAGGATTTCCTGCGAGGGAGTCTTCAGCAGAAAGTGCCGGTCCGGATGCGCTAGCGCGTAATGCGTGACCAGCGAAGCGATATGCCCCAGCTCGGTCGTTTCGGATTTCAGGAATTTCCGCCGCGCCGGCACCGCGTAGAAAATATCGGACACGCTGATCGAAGTCCCCACCGGCACACCCGCCGGTTTCACGCTGGTCAATTTGCCGCCGGCAAATTCGACCCGAATGCCTTCGTTATCCTCGGCGTCCCGCGTTTCCAGCACCAGCCGCGATATCGACGCAATCGAGGGCAAAGCTTCGCCCCGAAATCCCAGGGTAGCAATGGAAAGCAAATCATCCGCGGTGCGCAGCTTGGAAGTCGCGTGACGCTCGAAAGCCAGCAGCGCGTCATCGTGGTTCATGCCGCAGCCGTCATCGGTCACCCGAATCAACCGCTTTCCGCCCGATTCCGTCTCGATCCGAATCGACCGCGCCCCGGCGTCAATCGCGTTTTCCAGCAGCTCTTTCACCACCGACGCCGGCCGCTCCACCACCTCGCCCGCCGCAATCTTGTTCGCCACGTTTTCGGCAAGTATGCGGATTCGGCTCATCAGTTGTGGCCTACCGAGGGCGGGTTTTGAAGTTCGGATTCCGTGCCGAAAGCTGGCAGTTCTCGGCGGGCAGCTTCCTCTTCCTGCCGTTCATCTTCCGCCAGACTTCGCAGGAACGTGCGTGTCCCAAACAGGCTGGCAATGAACACGCAAACGACCAGCCCTACTCCGAGCCCTTCCGGAAAATGCGGCGCCTGCACCATCACCAGTAGGATAAAACTGATGGTCACCCCGAGCCCCAACAACACCATAAACTGCGCTCGCAATGGTAACCGGTACATGCTGCGCACCAGCAGAAACACAATGACCAGCGCAGTAAGTGCGACGGCGATGAGTGCTGGATACGAAATCATGCGTCCTTTTTGAGCGTGGCCGCCTTCGGTTTGATCGCGATTCCCAGCAGATCCAACTGGTCGGTTCCTACTTCCGACGGCGACTCGGCCATCAAATCCACCGCCGCCGTGGTCTTCGGAAACGCGATCACTTCGCGAATCGATTTCTCACCGGCCAGCAGCATCACCACCCGATCCAAGCCCAGCGCGATTCCACCGTGCGGCGGCGTCCCGTAAGTCAGCGCGTCGAGAAAAAATCCGAACCGCTGCCGCGCCGTCTCGTCGCTCAGCCCCAGCGCCTTGAACATCCGCGCCTGCACATCCTGCCGGTGAATTCGGATGCTACCCGAACCCAATTCCACGCCGTTCAGCACCAGGTCGTAGCCTTTTGAGCGGCATTCCCACGGCGCCGTTTCGAGCTTGTCCAAATCTTCTTCGTAGATTCCGGTGAACGGGTGCTGCGCGCTCACCCAGCGCTTGTCGCTATCGCTCCACTCGAACAGCGCGAACCCGGTAATCCACGCAAATTCCCATTTGCTGCGGTCGATTAAATTCAGCTTTTCGCCAAGATACAGCCGCACCTGCCCCGCGACTCCCAGCGAAGTGTCGTCGTGCTCCACTTGCTTGCGCGCCGCCGTCGCGACGATCAAGTCTCCGGCCTTCGCCCCGACCGCCTCGGCCAGTTTTTTCAATCCGTCCGCGCCCAACGACTTCTCGAGCCCCGACGAAATGCCTTCCGCGGTGACCTTCGCGGTATAGACGCCGCGCGCGCCAGCACCCTTAGCAAATTCCGCCAGTTCGTCGAGCTGCTTCCGCGACCAGGTCGCCGCGCCCGGTGCGACCACCGCCTGCATCTTCCCTTCAAAATTCATCGTGGCCCGCGCCGGCTCGAAATGCTGCGTCACTTCACGCAGTTCCATTCCGAAACGCAGATCGGGTTTATCCGACCCATAACGCTTCAGCGCATCCTTGTAGTCGAGATGCCGGAAGGGACCTTGCACTTTGATGTCCACCACCTGCAGCGCGCGGATCATCACCTGCTCGATCACGTCGAAAATGTCCTGCTGCCGCGGGAACGACATTTCCAGGTCCAGCTGCGTAAACTCCAATTGCCGGTCAGCGCGGAAATCCTCGTCGCGGAAGCACCGGCAAATCTGGAAATAGCGGTCCATCCCGGAAATCATCAGAATCTGTTTGAAGATCTGCGGCGATTGCGGCAGAGCGTAGAATTGCCCGTGGTGAATGCGGCTGGGCACCAGGCAGTCCCGCGCTCCCTCCGGCGTCGACCGGGTCAGGATCGGAGTTTCAATCTCGAAAAATCCCAGCGCGTCGAGCGTCTTGCGCATCTCGAACAAAATCCGGTGGCGCAGTTCAATATTGCTGTGCGGTTTGGGGCGCCGCAAATCGAGATACCGGTGACGCAGCCGCGTTTCTTCCGATGCGGTCACTTCGTCTTCAATCTGAAATGGCGGGGTCTTCGAATTATTCAGGATGTGCAGGCGGGTGGCCATCACTTCTACTTCGCCCGTCGCGATTTCCGGATTCGCCTTCTGCCGCTTGATCACTTTCCCTTCCACCGCAATCACAAATTCCGAACGCAACTCTTCCGCTTTCTTGTGCGCTTCGGGATGCAGTTCGGCGTTAAACACAATCTGCGCAACCCCCGCGCGGTCGCGCAGATCGATGAAAATCAGCTGCCCCAGGTCCCGGCGGCGATGCACCCAGCCCATCAGCACCACGTTTTCATCCGCGTCCGCGGCCCGCAGATTTCCCGCGTAATTCGTGCGTTTTAGGTTTCCCAGTGTGTCGAACAAAATAGTCGTCCCTTTCGCCTGCGCGGATTTCGAATCAGAAATGGTGCCGACCGCCAGCTAACCGCGGGTGCCGCGCCGCTCCGATTCCAGATATTCTAGCAGTTCATATTCCGAAAGCTTCTTTTGATCGGCGTCGGCGAGCCGCTTCAAAGTGAACCTGCCCGTCGCCACCTCGTCGCTGCCGATAATCAACGCGTACCGCGCGCCCAGCTTGTCCGCCAGGTTCAGCGACTTCTTGAATTTCATTTCTTCGCCGGGCAATTCCACCGAAAGCCCCGCTTCGCGCAGCTTTTTCGTCAAGCCCACGGCCGTCGGGTAGGCTTCCAATCCCAGCCAGGCCACGAAGACGTCGAGCCCGGGCAGCTTCGGCAGATTCCCGGATTCCTGGATCGACAAAATCGCCCGGTCGGTGCCAATGGCGAATCCGATGCCCTTGGTCGGTGGGCCGCCGAGCAATTCCACCAACCCGTCGTAACGCCCGCCGCCGCACACCGCGTTCTGCGAGCCCAGCCCTTCGGCGATTACCTCGAACGTCGTCCGCGTGTAGTAATCGAGTCCGCGCACCAACCGCCAGTTTTCCTGATAGCTCACCCCGCGCAACTTCAATTCTTCTTTCAGCTTGGCGAAATGTTCGCGGCAGGCGTCGCACGAATGCTCGGAAATCTTTGGAAGCTTCGCGATGATCTCCTGCTCCTGCGGAATCTTCGAATCGAGTACGCGCAACGGATTCGTTTCGATCCGCCGCTGGCTGTCCGCGCCCAGTTGATCTTTAACCTTGCGCAACTCCGCGCGCAGCAACTCGACATACTGCGGCCGGCAATTCTTGTCGCCAATCGAGTTGATGTACAGCGTGGTGCGGATCAATCCCACGCGGCTGAAAAACGTCATCAGCATCTCGATGACTTCCGCATCGATCGCCGGCGCATCCGACTGCCCCAACACCTCCGCGCCAATCTGGTAAAACTGCCGGTAGCGCCCCTTCTGCGGCCGCTCCCGCCGGAACATGGGGCCCATGTAATACAACTTCACGTTGCCGGGCAGTGCGTGCATTCCATGCTCGATGTAAGCCCGCATCGTGCTCGCCGTTGCTTCGGGCCGCAAGCTGATCAAATCTCCCGCGTCCGCCGTCGCGTCTGACGATGTCGATCGGTCCGGAAAGCTGTACATCTCCTTCGAGACGATATCGGTCTCGCCCCCGACCGAACGCGCAAACAATGAAGTCTCTTCGAATATAGGCAGCCGTATCTCGCGAAAATTGTACGACTCAAAAACGTCGCGCGCGGACTGCTCGAACCAATTCCACAAAGTGGAATCCGGCGGCTGAATGTCCCGCGTGCCCTTGATCGCTCGAAATTGTTTTTGTTCCGTCACGAAGTAAGCGCTAAACGACTAGCTTCCAGATGTTTCTTTTTTGTACTGCTCTTTGTAGCCCACATAATTGTTCCAATACTTGTCGATCGACGTCTGATCGTCCGCGGTCAAAGCCCGCCTCACCTTCCCCGGCGAACCCATCACCAAACTTCCCGGCGGAATCACGGTGCGTTCCGGAATCAAAGTACCCGCCGCGACAATGCTGCCCGTCCCAATCACCGCGCCATTCAAAATGATGCTGCCCATTCCAATCAGACACCGCGATTCCACGGTACAGCCGTGCAGCGTCACGCTGTGCCCTACGGTCACTTCATCGCCCAGCACCAGCGGATTCGTGTCCCGCATCACGTGCAGCACCGAGCCATCCTGCACGTTCGATCGCGCCCCAATGCGGATGTAATGCACGTCGCCGCGAATCACCGCGCACGGCCACACGCTCGAATCTTCGCCAATCACCACATCGCCAATCACCACCGCCTGCGGATCGACGTATGCGCTGGCCGCGATCTGCGGCAAATACCCGCGAAAGCTACGAATCAACGGAAACTCCCGAACGAATTGTGGTGTGGAACAGAACCGCAACGACCTGAAGCAGCAACCGTCGGCCGCTCTCTACAGAATTTCGACCACCGGCGCGCCAGCCCCCGAATTCACTTCTTCCAGCCGCGCCACCACGTTCCGCGCCACGGCGTAAATGCTCTTGGCTCCCGGCGCGTCTTCGCCATGCGATGCCGCTGGCTTCCCGGTGTCTCCGCCAATGCGAATTTGCGGATCGATCTCAATTTCCCCCAGGAACGGCACGCCAAAATTCTTCGCCATGTGCTGCCCTTCGCCGTGGCCGAACACGTCAATGCGCCCATCGCAATGCGGGCAATTGAAGTAGCTCATGTTCTCGACCACGCCCAGAATCTCCACGTTCACCTGCCGGAACATTTCGATGGCCTTGCGCACATCGGCCAGCGCCACCAGCGACGGCGTGGTCACCACCACCGCCCCGGTCACCGACACGTTCTGGATCAGCGAAAGCTGCACATCGCCCGTTCCTGGCGGCAAATCGATCAGCAAATAATCCAGCTCGCCCCACTGCACGCTGCGCAAGAATTGCTGAATCACGCTGTGCAGCATCGGCCCGCGCCAAACCAGCGGCTTGTCACCGGGATTCAGCAAGCCCATCGAAATCATTTTCACGCCGTAGGCTTCCACCGGAATGATGGTCTTCTCGTTCACCGCGCGCGGCTGCTCGTCGGTGCCCATCATCACCGGCACGTTCGGCCCGTAGACATCCGCGTCCATCAGGCCGACTTTCGCGCCCAGTGTTTTCAGCGCGATCGCCAGATTTACCGCGACGGTGGTCTTGCCCACGCCGCCTTTGCCGCTGGCCACGGCCACCAGGTTTTTCACGCCTTCAATCGTCGGTTTCTTTTCCATTCCAGCGCCAGGCGCCGCTGGATGTGCATGTCCATGTCCGGGAGGCATTGCGTTCCTTTCGCGAAAGCCGCGCTGCTCACGGCCTTCCGCGTCACAACTTCAACTTGCAATGATAGACTGCCGCGCCAGCAGCGGCAAGGCCGCGCCGGATCCCAACAAACGCGCCATTCCCCCTCGAAATCGCGCTCGGAAACATGCCTGCGGACGTCCGCTTTGCACCAAACCGCGCGAGCGGATACAATAGTGTCTGTACGTTTTGCGATTTACGTTAGCCGCGCAATCCTGCAGCTCCGGTGTTCCGCGCCTTGGGACCGGAAATCCAAAAGCGCCCTCATGCGGGGCTCGAAAGCGCCTACACTCAAAACATGGACGTAGAGAAAATCATCAATAGCGTCGTCGCGCGTTTCATCGGCACCAAGCACGAACGCGACGTGAAATCCCTGAACCCGGTCGTCGAAGCCATCAACGCCCTCGAGCCGGAGATGAAAAAGCTCTCCGACGCCGAACTTTCGGCGCTGACGCCGAAGCTGAAGGCCGAAGTCCAGGCCCGCCTCGCCGAGCTCGACCCGGCCGATCCGGATTACAAGCAGCGTCTGCGCGAAGCCACCGAACCTTCGTTGATTCCCGCATTCGCGCTGGTTCGGGAGGTCGGCCGCCGCGCGCTGGGCATGCGCCATTTCGATGTTCAGCTGATCGGCGGTTCCGTCCTGCACCAGGGCAAAATCGCCGAAATGAAAACCGGCGAAGGAAAAACTCTCGTCGCCACCCTTCCCGCGTATTTAAACGCGCTGACCGGTCTGGGCGTTCACATCGTCACCGTAAACGATTACCTCGCGCGTCGCGACGCGGAGTGGATGGGTCCCATCTACAAAATGTTGGGCCTGACCGTCGGCGTCATCGTGCACGACCTGGACGACGTCCAGCGCCGCGCCGCCTACGCCGCCGACATCACCTTCGGCACCAACAACGAATTCGGTTTCGACTACCTGCGCGACAACATGAAATACGATCTGGCCCAATGCGTGCAGCGCGGCCATCATTTCGCCATCGTCGACGAAGTCGACTCGATCCTGATCGACGAAGCGCGAACGCCTTTGATCATTTCCGGCCCGGCCGAGGAATCCACGGACAAGTATTACCGCATCAACGGAATCATTCCGAAGCTGATTCTTGACATCGATTACACGCTCGACGAAAAGCATCGCACCGCGACGCTGACCGAAGAGGGCGTGTCCAAATGCGAAAAACTCCTGAGCCTCGGCAACCTCTACGACCCCGCGCACATGGACATCATTCATCACGTCTATCAGGCCCTGCGCGCCCACACGCTGTTCACCAAGGACGTCGACTACGTGGTGAAAGACGACGGCGTGGTCATCGTCGACGAATTCACCGGCCGCCAGATGCCTGGCCGCCGTTGGTCCGACGGTTTGCATCAAGCCGTCGAAGCCAAAGAAGGCGTGAAGATCGAGCGCGAAAACCAAACCCTCGCCACCATTACCTTTCAGAATTATTTCCGCATGTACAAGAAACTTGCGGGAATGACCGGAACCGCTGATACCGAAGCTCCCGAATTCGATAAGATTTACAAGCTCGAAGTGGTCGCGATTCCGACCAACCGCGCGCTCATCCGCATTGAAAATTCCGACGTGGTCTATCGCACGGAAGCCGAAAAGTTCGAAGCCGCGGTGAACGGCATCCTGCAGGAGGACGGCACGCGCGTCGGCGGCGTTCGTCAGTATTACGAAAGCGGCCAGCCGGTGCTGGTCGGCAGCATCTCCATCGAAAAATCGGAAAAAATTGCCGCGCACCTGAAGAAAGCCGGAATTCCTCACCAGGTTTTGAACGCCAAGCAACACGAGCGCGAAGCCATCATCATTTCCCAGGCGGGCCGCAAAGGCACCGTAACGGTATCGACCAACATGGCCGGCCGCGGCACGGACATTCTCCTCGGCGGAAATCCGGAGGCCATGACCCGCGATTACTGCCTGAAAAATAAGCTCGCGCTTCCTTACGCGCCTGCAAGTTCGATCATCGTCGCCGCGCCCGGAACCGAAACCCCGGCGCAAGCCGACGCCGCGACCGCCGCCGCCGTGGCCGGTGCTGAAGCGCCGACCAATGGCGCTGGTAATGCGGCGATGGTGCTGTTCCAGATCGAAGGCAAAATTTTTCAGGTCCCGCTCGAACAGTGGAAGCCGATTTACGATCGCTTTGCCACAGATTGCAAAGTCGAGCACGACGAAGTCGTCGCGCTGGGTGGCCTGCACATTCTCGGCACCGAACGACACGAAGCCCGCCGTATCGATAACCAGTTGCGTGGCCGCGCCGGCCGTCAAGGCGATCCCGGCTCCTCCCGCTTTTTCCTGTCTCTCGAGGACGATTTGCTTCGCATCTTCGGCGGCGAGCGCGTCAAGAACCTGATGTTTCGCCTGGGCATGACCGAAGGCGTACCCATCGAATCGCGCATGATCAGCAGCCGCATCGAAAACGCGCAGAAAGCGGTCGAAGCCCAGAACTTCGAAGCCCGCAAACACCTGCTCGAATACGACGACGTGATGAACAAGCAGCGCGAAACGATTTATAACCTGCGCCGCTCATTCCTCGAAGGCCGCGACCAGAAAGAATTCGTCATCGAGCGCGCCGACGCCATCGCCGACGAACTGGTCGAAACCTACTGCCCGCGCGAGCAGCATCCCGATCAGTGGAATACCACCCAATTCTCCAACGAAGTTCTAAACCAATTCGGCTTTGACCCCAAAGCTGCCGGCATGGATTTCGCGTCGTTAAATCATGAAACGGTCTCCGCCGAGTTGATCGACAAATTGCACGCGCGTTACGAAGAAAAGGAAACACTTTTCGGCGCGCAAACCTTGCGCTGGCTCGAACGCCACATTCTTCTCGATGTCGTCGACGGCCAGTGGAAGGACCATCTCCTCACTCTCGATCACTTGAAGGAAGGCATCGGCCTGCGCGGCTACGGCCAGAAAGATCCGCTGGTCGAGTTCAAGAAAGAAGCGTTCATTCTTTTCGACGAATTGATGAACCGCATCGATACCGAGGCCGTTCGCTTCTTGTTTCTCGTGCGTCCGGCCGAACCGCCGCAAAATGCTCCTCCGCCGGCGCAATCTGCTGCTCCAGCGAATCCATCCGCGCCGCCCATCCCGCGCGGACTCTCGCAATTTTCACCGGAAGAAATCGAACGCAAGCAGCGCCGCCAGCAGCAGCAAATGCAATTCCAGGCTGGCGCGGCGCCGGTCGAGCCGCCCAAACCCACTCGCGCTGCCGCGAAAGTCGGCCGCAACGATCCTTGCCCCTGCGGCTCCGGGAAAAAATACAAGAAGTGCCACGGCGAAGCCGCCTGATTCGCCGTCAATAATGATTTCCTTCACCTGCCCGAATTTCAAAAGTTTGAGGCCAAAAGTGTGCCCACCGCTCGCGTTTCTCCCTGTTGCTACTTAGAACTCACTCCGCTTGGCTTCTAAAATAAATATGCTAATCTCTCCCGCATCCTTCGGCCCCAGTCCTAGCGCGAATCTAGAGGTAAGCAAAAATGACCGCCGCCACTTCCGTCCATTGCAACCGCGCAGGCTGCGCCAATTCGGCTCCCCCCGCGCTGTCCAGCGCCCAATTGTGCCTCGATCATTTTCTCGATGAAGCCTTCGTGCGTTCCGATCAAGCCCTCACCCGCTGCCGCGAAGGAATTCCACTGAGCAAAGAAAGCCTGGAATGGCTGCTGTCGGACGCGCTCGCCACCGTAAAAAATCTGGAAGAAAGCGCCGAAGAGCCCTGTCCGGAACAACGCGACCGCATGCTCGAACTCCTGCTGATCCTGGCCAATCTTCACGAATACGTCGCGCATCATGACGTGCATTTTGAAAGGCCCGCTTAGTCGAGACGTCGCGTTCGCTAACTCCGCCGCATTCCGCTCCGTCGCCTAAGCGTTAACTCACACCGCAATAGCGCGTTGCAAAAGATCGCGAACCCACTCAAGCTTAAACTTACCGCGGTCAAACCAGCATGGCTGACGAACCCAAGCACGTCGATCCTTTCAAGCCGCAAGACCCGACCATTCCAGGCGTAACCGGCAATGCCGCGCGCATCCGGCCTGCGCCGCAGCCACCGGCCCCACTGGGTCAGGGATACCAGCAACGGGCCGTAGCTCCCTCGCAGAATATTTTTGCCGATCCTCGCGTGGTGATTGCCATTGCCGTGACTGCCGTGCTGCTTCTCGGTTTCGGTTTGTTCTGGCACAGCCATTCCACTTCGGCTGAAGTAACGAAGCCGGCGGAAGGAATCACCGCGGCCGTTCCGCCGCCTGCTGCCGCGCCGGCCGCAGCCGCAGAACCAAGCAAGCCCGTACCAATCGGCCCAGGTCCGGTAGCGTCCGCTGCGGAACTTGCCAAACCTTGGTCCTCCAAACGATTTGTCTTTCGCGCCCCGCAAACCGCGGATGACGTTCCGGCTCTCGTCGTTCATCTTCCCGGCAACGTCTACTGGGGAATTTCGATGCGCGAGCCGTTCGGCTCCTGCGAAATGCGCTACATCACCGACCTGGCTCAAATCGAAAATGAATACCATTACACTGCGGCGCATCCCATGGTGGTCGATCCCTGCAACCACGCGGTCTACGATTTGGAAAAATACGGCCCGGGCCCCAACGGCGTCGTCCGCGGCGCAATCGTCTCCGGCGCCGGCGTCCGGCCGCCTCTCGCCATCGAAATGAAAGCAAGAGGAAATCAAATTGTGGCGGTTCAGATCGAGCAGTAGCGTTTCGAGGAAATCAATTCAAGCAGCGTGTCTTCCAGACCAGCAGAACCGAATAGAAATCTAAGTCGTGGCCGCGTTACTCTGATTTGCCATGCATCGTTTCACTTCGCCGCCCATTTTCCCCGCTAGCACCATCGCCACCATTTTCTGATCGGCCAGCCAGGACCACAACGGATGCCCAAATGTCGCCGGGCGATTGTGCTCGACAAAAAAATGCGAGAACCATGCGAACGCATACGGAACCACGATCGCGGCCAGCACCAGCCACGGCCGGCGCAAAATAATCGCGGCGGCCAACAGACTCCATCCGCTCAGTGTTCCAATCGTGTGAAAAATCCGCGTGGCCAGTTGCTGGTGCGCCAGCACATAGAAACTCCAAAACTCCGTAAACGTCTCCGCTTGGCTCATGGTCGCGATTGTAGCGCCCGCGCGCCGCCATTCAAGCGCAAAAAAAAACACTACCTCGCTGAGCTTCCAGCGAGGTAGTGCGCCAACGCATCGTCGCCTGACCAGGCAGGAGTAATTAAACCTGCCCGGGCGGACTACGAACTCAATTGCTCCACCGAACGCGCCACCATCACCGCTTGTCCGGTGCTTTGATTGATTAGGATAAAACCAACTATGCGGATCGGAAGCGCTGTACTTCCCTGCAGCGCCGACAACCCCGTGAGGTTGATGAAATTTGTATCGTTGGTGGTCATCACCGTCAGCGGCTGCGGCAGCAGCACCCCGGCCGTCCAATTATCGTTCAACTGAAATGTTCCGGCGTTGTTGTTCTGAATCATGGTGCTGCCTGGCACCCAGGTCCCGGCTTGCCCTTGCCGTTTCAAAACCACGCGATGCACGGTCAGAGTCGTTGCGCCGTTCGTCGTCGTGACTAGGCCACCGATTCCCACGCGCTGACCGGCTGCCAATTCCATACTGTTGAAGAGCAGCGTCGTCAGCGGCAGATTGATATGTTCGATCAGATAATTCTCGGAGCCGTTGAGATTGAGCGTTTCGATTTGCCCGTCCGAGATTCCGTTGATCGCCGGCAATTCGTCGCGCACGTACAGGTCCGCTTGCGTCGCTGCTCCCGGCGTTGGACGGATATTTGTGAATAGCCCGCCGAGATAGAAGCTGTTGTTTGAAACCACCTCGATTTCCGACGCGACGATGTCATGTGACACCGGATCGATCGTGCCGGTGACTTCCACAATGGTGGTGGTAGTGAACGAACTGATTGGAATGGTCGGATCGTCCAACGCCGTGCTGGCGCTGCTATCCACCGTCCACTGCCGCCCGTGTGGTCCCTGGATGGTAAAGGAATTCGGTCCGGTCACGCCGACCACGCCGCCGTGAAAATCATCAATGGACACTTGCGCGTTCGTCGAATCGAGCAGCGCCACTTCAAACACCGGATTTACCGTCCCGGTTACCTGCCCGTTCTGGTCCGTCTGCAGCGATTGCCGCAAATCGAACTCCATTCGCAATCCGAAAAGATCCGCGTTCGTCACCACCACCGGCTGCGCGAAATTCACGGTCACCGTCGATTGCGTCAGCGTGCCGTTAATCGTGTTAATCGTCGGAGGCGTGACCGACGTATCGATAAAACCAATCACCGGCGACGCGATCGTGATCGTTGCTGACGTGTACGTCCCCGTGGGCACCGCCGTCAGGTCGAGCAATTGATGCAATCCACTCAGCTGCGCGAAATCCACAATCGCCGGCTGCGACAGCACGCTTACCGCCGTCCCGCCATTGTTCAAATTGATCCCGGTGACATTTATTTCGCAAGAAACCACACTCGGCAGCGGCGCATCCGTGCCGACCGTGTAAATCGAGGCCGAACCCACTTGCGGCGCCGTCGCTGAATTCGTTCCGCCACAACTCGAAAGTCCCAACGCAGCACAGAGTGCTAAGAACACACCAATAGCTTTTGGATTCCCCATGAATTTTCTCCTTGTTTTTAAACCCTGATAAGCGACCCCAGGAGGGTCATACGTTGGCTTTCAGTGAAACCCACGCAGCTGCGAACAGTTGCGAATAGTTTCGCGCGAACAGAAGATTTCTGAATCCAAATCCAGAGTGCCATTTCGTGTCACTGCGGGACTTACGGATGATGTTGGTTACTATTTGTGTCATTGCGGGACATCATTTCCACTTCGACTTTTCTTCGCTCGCCATTCAGCCGCCGCGCTGTTCGGGAACTCGAAAAGATGCCCGGCTTGCGCCTCCTGCGCAACTTGTTTACGATGTTTAGCGAATAGATGATTGGCAAAACGATTTCACATTACCGGATCATCGACCCCCTGGGCAGCGGCGGCATGGGCCAGGTTTTTCGAGCCGAAGACACGCGTCTCGGCCGCCAGGTCGCTCTCAAATTCCTGACGCCCGACCTCGCCAAAGATCCGGCGTCTCTCGAACGTTTTCAGCGCGAAGCCCGCGCCGCGTCCTCCCTGAATCATCCTGGCATTTGCACCATTTACGACGTCGGCGAATACAATGGCCAGCCCTTCCTCGTGATGGAACTCCTCGAAGGGCAAACCCTGCGCGAACGTATCGGCAGCCGCGCCATGCCCACCGATGCCCTGCTTGAATTCGGCGCGCAAATTGCCGACGCGCTGGACGCCGCCGGCTCGCGCGGCATCGTTCATCGCGATATCAAGCCCGCCAACATTTTCATCACCGCCCGGGGACAAGCAAAAATTCTCGATTTCGGCTTGGCCAAACAGGGCGCTTCGCGCCGCATCGCCGAAACCGTCGGCACTGGGAACACCGTCACCCAACCTACTTCCGACCATTTGTTTCTGACCAGTCCCGGCTCGGCCATCGGCACCATTGCCTACATGTCTCCGGAGCAAGCTCGCGGCGAAGATCTCGACGCCCGCACCGATCTCTTCAGCCTCGGCGCGGTCCTCTATGAAATGGCCTCGGGCCAGGCCGCGTTCAACGGCAACACCTCCGCCGTAATTTTCGATTCAATTCTGAATCGCACGCCGGTCGCGCCCAGCACGCTAAATCCCAACCTTCCGCCGAAACTCGAAGAAATCATCGGCAAGTCGCTGGAGAAAGACCGCGACCTGCGTTACCAAACCGCCGCCGAATTGCGTGGTGACTTGAAACGCCTGAAACGCGATAGCGATTCATCTCGTGCGCCGGCCGGCTCCAGCGGCTCCTGGAAATCCGCAACCGTGGCCGGCGGATCCCCGTCGCTGCCACTCTCCGGTTCGGCCCAAACCACGACGCCGATTCCATCAAGTTCGAGCCCGATTTCGCCAAATACCGCGGCGCAACCATCCTCCGGCTGGCCCCTCATCGCCAAAATCGCCCCGGTCGTCGTTGCGCTCATCGCCATGGTCGCGCTCATCGTGCACCTGCGCTCCACCACCACTCATCCTGACACGCCTTCTTCGTTCTTGCAGATGACCATCAATCCCCTAACCTCCAGCGGCAACATCCATTCCGCTACGATTTCCGCTGATGGCAAATGGCTGGCCTATATCCAGGACGAAAAAAACGGGCACGGTGTTTGGGTCCGTCAACTCGGAACGGGCAGCACCGCCCAGGTCGTGTCTGGCACTCCCGGAGAAATTTCCGGAATTGTTTTTTCGCTCGACGGAAATTATCTCTACTACAACAAGCATTTCCCCAACAATCCGGTCAGCACGCTTTTCAAAGTTCCTTCTCTCGGCGGTACGCCTTCGCAAGTTCTGGTCGATATCGATAGTCCGCTCAGTTTTTCGCCCGACGGCAAGAAATTTGTCTTCGTCCGCCAGACTCCGCAAGCCAAGACTTCGGCGCTGCTCACCGCCAATGCCGACGGCTCGGCTGAAAAGCCTTTGATGACCATCCACGATCCGTCCATATTCTCGTTTCAGGGTCCGGCCTGGTCCCCCGACGGCAAAAATATCGCCATCGCGCAGACGCCTAACGGGGATTTTGCGAAGTACACCGTCGAAACCGTCGCCGCAGACACCGGCGCCAGCACTCCACTGGGCAGCGACGCCTGGGCCTTCCCGCGCCAGATGGCCTGGCTCCCCGATGGCTCGGCCGTCATCTTCAGTTCCGCCGCAAACCGCGTCGCGGCGAATCCGCAAATCTGGTCGCTCAGTTTTCCCGGCGGTGAAAAACGCCGCATCACCAACGATCTCAATTTCTATCAGGGTTTGAGTATCACTTCGGACGGTTCCACTCTGGCGACCGTGCAGGTCATCCTGACCGGCAGTCTTTGGAAAACGAATTTCGGCAGCAGTGCCGCTCTTGCTCCGCCCACCCAGATCACTTCCGGTATCGGACGCGCGGACGGCATCGGCGGCGTCGCTTGGCCTACCCCCGGCAAAATTTTGTACGAGTATTACAATTCCGGCTCGATCCGCCTGGCCACCGTCGCGCCCGACGGAGCCGATTCGCGCGATATCACTCTTCCCGCCACCGAAGTGTTTTCGCCCGCCTCCTGCGGCGCAGACGGGCAATATTTTATTTATGGTTCGCGTAACACTGGCGGGGGAATTTCGATATGGCGCGCCAATCTCGACGGCAGCAACCCTAAACAACTGGATTCGGATTCCTACGGAGATTTGCCTTCCTGCTCGCCGGACGGAAAGACGGTCGTCTATCTGAACGCTTCTGACACGCCGGCCTTGATGCGCGTGAGTATCGACGGCGGCGCTCCCACCCAGATCGTGAAGGGAATATTCACTTCGCCGCGCGTCTCACCCGACGGAAAAACCATCGCGGCCTTCTCGGTTCCGGATCTCCTCAAGCCGCCTCGTCTCAATCTGATCGATATCAACAGCGGCGAGATTCGCAATTCGTTTGAAGTTCCCGCCGAGACGGCGGTTCAGGGCGAAGGCGGCCACAAACTCGAATGGACCAACGATGGCCGGAGCGTCATCTTCATCGTCCTCAAAGATGAAACTCCCGGTCTCTGGGCCCAACCCATCACTGCTACCGGCGCGCCCACAATATCCGCCAAACGGATCATGAGCTTCCCGCCCGAAAGTAGCGTCTATGCTTTCGCGCAATCTCCCGATGGCAAGCAAATCGTTTTCGCCCAGGGTCAGGCACTCACCGACGCCGTACTGATCTCGCATTTCCATTAAGACTCGGAGATTCTCATGACGATTTCGCGGCGCAATGTATTGAAAACCGCTTCGCTCGCTGCCCTCGGCGCCGCGACGGCTGCGACGTTGAGTTCCCCTGTCCTGCGCGCCACGCCCCTCGATCCAAACGCGCAGGAGAATCCGCCCGCGTCTCCTCTTCCCCCGGCCTTTGCGTCCTTAAAGCCGCTGGGCGATCGCGTGAAGCCGATTCGTCCCGAGGAATACCAGCAGCGCGTCGCTCATGCGCAAAAGCTGATGACCGACGCCAAGCCCCCATTCCAGGCCCTCTACATCACGCCCGGCACCAGCCTCTTTTATTTTGCCGGCATCCGCTGGTGGCCCAGCGAACGCATCCTCGCGTTTCTAGTTCCGCGCCAGGGCGATCCGTTCCTGGTTTGTCCCGCATTCGAAGAAGGCCGCCTGCGCGAACAGCTTCATTCGCCCATCGAAATTCGCACCTGGCAGGAAGACGACAGTCCCTTCGCCGTCGCCGCCAAAGGTCTCGTCGACCGCGGCGTCACCCAGGGCCAGGTCGGCGTGGAAGAGACCACGCGTTACACCTTCTTCGACCGCATGCGTCTCGCCGCGCCATCGCTCAACTTCGTGAGTGCCGACCCCATCACCATCGGCTGCCGCGCCCAGAAAAGCCCGCACGAACTTGAATTTATGCGCCTGGCCTGTGCCGCCACCTTCGACGTCTACAAGGCTCTTTTCGCGTCGCTGAAAGAAGGCCTGACCCAACGCCAAGTCGGCGGCCTTCTCGAACAGGGATTCGAAAAAATGGGATTGCAGGGCGAAGCTTTGGTGCTTTTCGGCCCATCCGCTGCACTGCCTCACGGCACCCGCGAAGAACAAATTCTGCGCGAAGGCATGGGCGTCCTGATCGATGGCGGCACCCAAATCGAAGGCTATCCGTCGGACATCACGCGCACCGGCGTCCTCGGCAAGCCCACCGAAAAACTGCAGCGCGCGTTCGAAATCGTTCGCGGTGCCCAGGACGCAGCCCTCGCCGCCGCGGTAGCCGGCCACGAATGCGGTTCGGTCGACGACGCCGCTCGCAAAGTAATCACCGACGCTGGTTTCGGCCCTAACTACAAATACTTCACGCATCGCCTCGGCCACGGCATCGGCCTCGACGAACACGAGTGGCCCTATCTCGTGCGCGGCAACAAAACCATCCTCCAGCCAAATATGACATTTTCGAATGAGCCGGGAATTTACGTGGTGGGAGAGTACGGCCTGCGCTGCGAAGACGATATGGTCATCGCCGAATCCGGTCCAGCGCAACTGCTCACTGCCGGCTTTCAGCCTTCGCTGGAAAAACCGATCGCTTAGACGCTCGCGGCCAAAGGTACCGCGCCGTCCCGCTGATTCATCAGCCGCGACTGCTGTACGCAATATTCCACGATTCGCGCTTCCGCCCAGAAACGCTCCGCGCCCGTTTCCCGTGAAATGAAAGCGCAGTGCCCTCCCCGCTCGGTCGCCACCAGCGTAATGTTCGGGTTATTCCGTATCGCCGGATTCTCAAACGGCGCAAAGGGCACGAACGGATCGTCTTTCGACGTGATGATCAGCGTCGGCAACCGAATCTCGGACGCGACCACCGACGCGCTCGACCGCGCATAATAATCTCCCGCATCCCGAAAATCGCAAAAACGCGCCGTAACCAAATCGTCAAAATCCCGCACCGTAGCGATCTCTCCGAATCCACCAATTTCCGCGAGCGGATACAATTCCGGAAACAGTTTCGCCTTCAGCTGCATTCTCCTCTTCAACCGCTTCACGAAATGCCGCTCATAGATAAAATTCCTCGGCTCGGCCAGGGCGTCGGCGCACGCCGCCAGATCCAGCGCCGGAGCCACCGCCACCACTGCCCGCAATTCATCCGGCGCGTCGCCGCCCAATTCTCCCGCCATTTTCAGCACCAAATTTCCGCCCATCGAAAATCCCACCGCAAACACTTCCGGCATGCCGTCCTGCTCGATCAGTTCGGTTACCACCGCCAGCACGTCGCCGCTGAGCCCCGAATGGTACAGCGTGTTCGACATCTTCTCGGACCCGCCGCAATTCCGCTGGTTCAACCGCACGACGTTGAACCCGGCCACCCACGCTTTCTCCGCGGTCCCGCGAATGTAGCCCGAATCGCACGAGCCTTCCAGTCCATGCAAAATCACCAGCGTCGGACGCTTCACCGCGTCCCCTCGCCAGTGGCATTCCGCGCGCACCTTGGTCCCCGGCTCGGTTTCGAACCAGCGCGTCACACTCCCTGCGAGCAACGGTACCGGCCGCCTCCAAAAATTCGCGGCGATGGTCATGGCGTGGGGATTTCGCAGCAGAGCATGTGGTTTGAATTCTTGCATCACTTCCATCGTAAGGAGTCGCCGCCTTTCGCACAATGTCTGCGAGCTACGCCGCAAACTCTCATCGCGACTCCAACGAGAAGTCCTTAACCATCAGAACTTCATCAGTGTATCGCCCGCCCTGCTTCAGCGACTTCTTCTCGATTCCGTATTCCACAAATCCCAGCCGCGCGTACAGTCTCCGCGCCGGTTCGTTGTCACTGACCACCGCGAGCTGCAGTAACTCAACTCCTCGCGTACACGCCACCTCGATCACCGCCTCCACCAGCCGCCTCCCCACGCCCCGATTTCGCGCCTGCGGACGCACGTACATGCCCACCAGCATCCCTTTGTGCGACTCCTTCGGCCCCTGATTCGCCCGCAGCCCCGCCACACCCAAAATCTCGGCGCCCTCAAAAGCTCCCATCGTCTCGGAATCCCGAATGCGGTCCGCGAACAACTCGATCGGCCGCGCGTTCTCCGCCTCGAACGTATTTCCAAATGCCTCAGGGCTCACTCGCAGCCCCTCCAACCGAATTTCACGATACCGCGCGGCGTCTTCCGGCAGCAGCCGTCGCACTCGAATGTCGTCAGCTTGCACCGTACATTCGTAACCGAACTCGCGCGCCGGAACAAGACTCGATTTCGCTCTCGCCCTCCGTGCAACTTGATTTCATTTCGCTCTGCCTCTAAAATATAAACTTCCCTGATGGAACCTATTTGTCACATCTGCACCTTCTTTCAGCCCAGCGATCGTTGCTGGGCGTTTGCGTTTTAGGGCGCCTTTCTTTGCATCATAGGAGTTTGAATGATTGATGGACCTATTCCCGAAGCGCTCACGTTTGACGACGTGCTGCTGCTCCCGGGCAAGTCTTCCGTGCTTCCCACCCAGACCGACACCCGGACCTGTCTCTCGCGCAAAATCGCGCTGAATATTCCGATCGTCGCCTCGGCCATGGACACCGTCACCGACGCGCGCCTGGCCATCGCCATTGCGCGCCAGGGCGGAATCGGCTTCATTCATCGCAACATGACCATCGACCGTCAGGCCGAAGAAGTCGACAAAGTAAAACGCTCCGAAAGCGGCATGATCGTCGATCCGGTCACCATCTCGCCCGAGCTGACCGTGCGCCAGGCGCTCGACATCATGAACAAGTACAAAGTGTCGGGCCTGCCCGTCACCCGTGGCCAGCGCCTCGTCGGCATCCTCACCAATCGCGACCTGCGCTTCGAGCGCAATCTCGATCAGCCGGTCAGCGCCATCATGACCAAGGACAGCCTGGTCACGGTGCCAGTCGGCACCACGCTCGAAGATGCCGAAAAGATTCTGCAGCAGCATCGCATCGAAAAACTTCTAGTCGTCGACGCCGATTTCAACCTGAAAGGCCTGATCACCGTAAAAGACATCCAGAAGAAAATCGAATTTCCGAATGCCACTAAAGACGAGCACGGTCGACTCCGCGTCGGCGCAGCCATCGGCGCCACCGGCGACTTCCTCGAGCGCGCCGAAGAAATGGCCCGCGAAAAAGTCGATGTTCTCGTGGTCGACACTGCGCACGGCCACTCCACCCGCGTCATGGAAGCCGTCCGCGCCGTGAAGCAGAAGTATCCCGACATTCAAGTCATCGCCGGCAACGTCGCCACTGAAGAAGGCGCCCGCGATCTAATTTCCCTCGGCGTCGACGCCATCAAAGTCGGCATCGGTCCCGGCTCCATTTGTACTACGCGCGTCGTCACCGGCGCTGGCGTGCCCCAAATCACCGCCATCATCGAAACCACTCGCGCCGCGAAAGGCACCGGCGTTCCGGTGATCGCCGATGGCGGCATCAAATTCTCCGGCGACATCACCAAAGCCATCGCCGCCGGCGCATCGTCCGTGATGATCGGCGGCCTCTTCGCCGGCACCGAAGAATCTCCCGGCGAAACAATTTTGTATCAGGGCCGCACTTTCAAGTCCTACCGCGGCATGGGCTCGCTCGGCGCCATGGAAGCCGGCTCCGCCGACCGTTACGCGCAGGAGGGCGTCGCGCGTGGCAAATCCGTTCCCGAAGGCATCGAAGGCCAGGTTCCCTACAAGGGTCCGCTCGCCGCGCTCGTCGACCAACTGGTCGGCGGATTGCGCAGCGGTATGGGTTATTGCGGCGCCGCGAATCTGGAAGAGCTGCACGAACGCGCGAAATTCATTCGCATTTCTTCCGCGGGCCTGCGCGAAAGCCACGTGCACGACGTCATCATCACCCGCGAAGCTCCCAACTACCGGCTCGAATAGTGTTCGATACTCTAATCCGCGACGCCGCCGCGCGGCCTGCTCTCAGTGTGGGCCGCTGATGGCTTGGCTCAAACGATGGTGGCCTGCTCTGCTCTGGGCCGTTGCCATTTCCGGCTTTTCGACTAGCGGATTTTCCTCCGAGCACACCAGCCATTACCTCATTCCCTTCTTGCATTGGCTGCTGCCCAGCGCTTCGCACCAAACGCTCGAACTGCTTCACCACATCATTCGTAAATGCGCCCACTTCACCGAATATTTCATTCTCAGCCTGCTGATTTTCCGCGGAATCCGCGCTGGCGAAAAAGGCTGGCACTTGCGCTGGGCTTTGGTCACGGTTCTGATCGTCTTCGGCTACGCCGCCCTCGACGAATTTCACCAGTCTTTCGTTCCCGGCCGTCAGGCTGCTTTTACTGACGTGCTGATCGACGCCTCGGGCGGGATCGCTGCGCAACTCATCGCCTCCCTCGTCGTGCTTCTAGGCGGCGTCCGGCGAAACCGCCTCGAAACGGAAGCGGCGGCGCTGCAGTCTAAACTTGCGAGTCCCAGTAAATCCTAAGCTAGCGAAGGGTGATCGATGACCAAGCGGCTGGTTGGTATGGCTATGTTTCTCGCGGTGACGGCGCTCTCGGTTCATCTGGCGGCAGCAGCGGCCCGCGCCGCGAAGCCTTCTGCTGCACCGTTGAAATATGAGCTAGCCTTCGAACACCCGAACACCCATCTCCTGGACCTAACGATCCACGCCTCGGATCTAAAAGGCGCAACCGTCGAATTCGCCATTCCTGACTGGGCGCCGGGCTCCTACTACATCGAAAACTATTCGGCGAACGTCCAGCGCTTCCGCGCCATCAGTGCCAACGGCAAAGCGCTCACTTGGCGCAAAACTGATAGCCAGACTTGGCAAATCGATCTCGCTGGCGCCACCGCCGTGACTATCTCGTATCAAGTGTTCGCCAACACTCTCCAGAACAACATCGCCCAGTACAACGAACGCCACGCTTTCATCGGGGGCCCTTCGGTCTGGATGTATCTCGTCGACGGCAAAGACCGTCCCATCCAGCTTTCCGTCGCCGTGCCCTCCGGCTGGAAAATCGCCACCGGCATGGAGCACACCTCCGACCACACCTTCGGTGCCGCGGATTACAACTGGTTCGCCGATGCGCCTTTCGAAATTTCCGATTTCGCCGAAAAAGACTTCGAAGTCCTGGGCACCACCTACCACGTCATTGTTCACGACGTCGAAAACAAAAAAGATTTCACCAAATTTGCCAACGACCTGCAGAAAACGGTCGCCACCATTGTTCCCCTGTTTCAATCCGTAACCGGCACGCCCCAGGCTGCTCCTTTTAAGGACTACTATTTCATTTTCCACGTCTGGCCCAAGACCGGCGGCGGCCTGGAACACCTCAATTCCACTCAAATCAATTTCACCACCGACTGGGATTCGACCGAGCCTCTGCCCGGCACCACCCTAAATCAGTACGACCTGAAACTTTTCGTCGCGGCCCACGAATTCTTCCACGCCTGGAACGTGAAACGCCTGCGTCCCTTGCCCCTCGGCCCGTTCGACTACACTCAAATGGTCCACACGCCTTCGCTCTGGATTTCCGAAGGCCTGACCAGTTATTACGGCTCCCTCTCTGTCGAACGCGCTGGACTGGTCCCGCCGCAGCAATATCTCGATGGCATTGCTCGCCTGATCACCAATTTTGAAGCCAAGCCCGGCCGCAAGGAACGCAGCATCGAAGACACCAGCTGGGATACTTGGTTCTCCAACCCCATGTCCATTTCCCAGGCCGACAATCTCGCCAACACCTACTACTCGTATTACGACGGCGGCCAGATCATGGGCCACATTCTCGATTTCGCCATTCGCGACAACACCAATAATCAGAAATCGCTCGACGACTGGATGCGTCTGCTTTATTCCCGCTACGCGCTGCCCAAGCCGGGATTCAACCCGGAAGACGCCATTCACGCCGCCAACGAAGTCGCCGGCAAGGACCTCTCCGATGTATTTCGCCGCTACATCTCCGGCCTGGAGCCGATTCCCTACGAGCAGTATTTCGCCCTGGCGGGAATCGAAGTGACCAAAAAAGTAGACCCGGACAAAGCGTGGGTCGGCATCGAAGTCAAAAAATCGGACGATGGCCACGCCCAGATCCGCAATGTAATTCCCGGCAGCCCCGCCGAGAATGCCGGCCTGAGCAACGACGACGTGATTTACGCCATCGACACCCGTGCGCTCGAGGCCGATGGCGTGAACGCCCAGCTGTCCTCCCGTAAGCCCGGCGACACCTTACGCATCACCGTCCTGCGTCTGGGAGAATTCAAGGAATTTCTGGTCACGCCCACCACCAACCCGAATCCGACCTACTCGCTGAAGCCCATGGAGAATCAAACCGAAAAGCAGAAGGCCATCTACAATTCCTGGCTGGGGATTANATAGGCCGCGATACGCGGTTCTTTATCTCGAAGGAAGGCCGATGAGCACGGCAAAAACGGTCGTCAAACCAACCGCCAAAACGACGCAGCGTTCCGTGGCCTTGCTGCGCGGCATCAACGTCGGCGGAAAGCACAGTGTGCCGATGACAGAACTGGCGGCGTTGTTCACCAAGTGCGGCTGTTCAGAAGTAGCGACCTACATTCAAAGCGGCAACGTGGTGTTCTGCACGAGTAAAAAATTGGACGCCGCGACGATCGCCGCGCGCATCGAGATGAACTTCGGTTTTCCGGTTCCGGTTATTTTGCGCACCGCGGACGAAATGCAAGCAGTCATCCGTCGAAATCCATTCCCCAAGGCCGATCCGGATAAAGAGCGCCTGCACGTAAGCTTCCTGGTATCCGCGCCAACCGCCGCTCAGATCGCTTCGCTCGATCCGAACCGCTCTCCCGGCGATACCTTTAAAGTGCTCGGTCGCGAAATCTATCTGCTGCTCCCGAATGGCGCCGGCAACTCTAAGCTCACTAACGCGTACTTCGATTCAAAATTGAAGACCACCAGCACGGCCCGCAACTGGCGCACGGTATTAAAGCTGCTGGAGATGGCCCGCGTCTGACTCCGGCGGCGAGGCCAAAGTGAACGATGGCTCGCTGCCCATAAAAAACAAAACGCCCGCCAGGATCGTCTCCCAGCGGGCGTCAAAATTTTAGATTGGTCGAATACTACTTCGCGGCCGCCGCTTCTTTTTCTTCCGGTTCTTCCACCCGCGTCTTCTTCCGCGATGGCTTTTCCTTCTTCTTCAGTTCCGAACCGATGAATTCCAGAATCGCCAGGTCCGCACCGTCTCCCAAGCGCCAGCCGGCATGAATGATCCGGGTGTAGCCGCCTGGACGATCTGCAAAACGCGGAGCCAAATCCTTGAACAGCTTCTCGGTCGCCACGGTTGTCATCAGAAACGCCGCGGCCTGTCTCCGGGCATGCAACGAATCCCGCTTGCCCAGGGTGATCATCTTCTCCGCGATCCGGCGGGTGGCCTTCGCCCGCAGGATCGTGGTGTGGATGCGTTCCTTCTCGATGAGGTTCGTCACCAGGTTGCGCAGCACGGCCCGCCGATGCGCCGGCTGCTTCCCGAGTTTGGAGCCTGACTTAAGGTGTCTCATATGCGATTACCCTAGCGTTGCGAAACTACAGCGCCGAGGCATCCCCCTCGGACGGCGCGGGCGCCGTCTGGCTCGGCAGCGGCGGCCAGATGATCCGGCCGTGCTCGTCGAATTTCATTCCGAGGCTCAAGCCCATCTTGTGCATGATGTCCTTGATCTCGTTCAGCGACTTGCGTCCGAAATTCTTGGTCTTCAGCATTTCGGATTCGGTCTTCTGCACCAGCTCGCGCAGGTTCTGGATGTTCGCATTCTTCAGGCAATTGTANGAACGCACCGAAAGCTCGAGCTCTTCCACCGAGCGGTCCAGGAATTCCAGGCGTGGATCGCTGTAGTTCTCGATGATCTCGTCCGGCAGGTCGGGGGTCTCTTCGAAGTTGATGAAGATGCTCATGTGGTCCTTCACCAGCTTCGACGCCAGGCCAATCGCATCCTGCGGCGTGATCGCGGCGTTGGTCCAGACTTCCAGCGTCAGCTTTTCGTAGTCGGTCATCTGACCCAAACGGGCCGCTTCCACCGCGTAATTCACTTTGCGCACCGGCGAATGGATCGAATCGATGGGAATGTATCCGATCGGCAAATCTTCGTCGAAGTTGCGGTCCGCAGCGACATAGCCGCGGCCGTTCTTCACCCGAAGCTCCAGCTCGAATTTTCCGCCTTCGCTCACCGTCGCGATGTAAATGTTCTTGTCCAGCACGGCAATGTCCGCATCTTCTTCGATCTTCGCGGACGTAACCGGTCCGGGCGTATCCACCACCAGCGTAATCGTCTTGGGCTGGTCGGTGTTCAACTTCAGCGGCACCTGCTTCAAGTTCAGAATGATGTCGGTCGCGTCTTCCACCACGCCCGGAATCGGCGAGAATTCGTGCAACACGCCTTCAATCTTCACCGCGGTAATGGCCGCACCTTCAATCGAGCTCAACAGCGCCCGGCGCAGCGAATTTCCGACCGTGGTTCCCCAGCCGCGCTCAAAAGGCTGCGCTGAGAATTTCCCGTACTTGTCGGTCAGCGTTTCTGGTTCTGCTGCCAATCGCTTTGGTTTCTGGAAGCCCTTCCACATCTCGACACTCCTCTGGCCCGCTTGCGGCGGACCAACTCACTTTTCGACGTTGATAATATTTTGGTCTTACTTCGAATACAGTTCGACGATCAGCTGTTCGTTCATCGGCGGCGTCTGCACGTCTTCGCGGCGCGGCATAGCGACCACCTTCGCCTTGAAATTCGCCGGGTCGATGTCCAGCCACGGAGCCACCCCCTGGGTCTTGGCCAGGTTGCGCGCTTCCAGCACCATCGCATTTTCGTGCATGTTGCTCTTCAGCTCGATGTCGTCGCCCACGTTCACCAGATAGCTGGGAATGTTCACCTTCTTTCCCTTGATCCGGATGTGGCCGTGCAACACTAGCTGGCGAGCCTGCGCCCGCGACCCCGCAATGCCGGTCCGGTAGATCACGTTGTCCAGCCGGCGTTCCAGCATCACCATCAGGTTCGAACCGGTGGGGCCCTTCTCGCGCTCCGCCTTCTCGAAATAGTTGCGGAACTGGCGCTCGAGCAAGCCGTAGGTGCGCTTCACCTTCTGCTTTTCGCGCAACTGCACGCCGTAGCCCACCATCTTCGCTTTGCGGGCCTGCCCGTGCTGGCCCGGAACGAAGTTGCGCTTTTCAATCGCGCACTTTTCTGTAAAACACCGCAGGCCTTTCAAAAAGAGTTTTTGCCCTTCCCGACGGCACAGCCGGCAGACTGCTTCACGATGTCTTGCCAAGGTCCTACTCTCCTTTAAAGCAAATCTGGTTCTTTACTGAATCTCATTCGTCCCGCTCGTTATACGCGGCGGCGCTTGGGAGGGCGGCAGCCGTTATGCGGCACCGGCGTCACGTCCTTGATCGCGTTGATGTGCAGCCCCGATGAGGCCAGTGCGCGCACCGCGGATTCGCGCCCGGCGCCCGGTCCCTTCACCCGCACTTCCACCGATTTCATCCCGTATTGATCGCGCGCCACGCCCGCCGCCGTTGCCGCCGCTTGCTGCGCCGCGTACGGAGTGCCTTTGCGCGAGCCCTTGAATCCGACCGAACCCGCCGACGACCAGCTCACCGCGCGGCCGTCCGGATCGGTCAGCGTCACGATGGTGTTGTTGAACGTCGCCTGGATGTTCACCACGCCGTGCGGGACCACGCGCTTCTCCCGCTTCTTGCGAAACTCCTTCTTGCGCTTCGAAGTTTTCGCTGCCGCTGCTGCGGCTGCTCCGCCTGGCGCTGCTGCTGCGTCTTTCGGTTCTTTTGCCACGCTGTCTCTCTCCTGACTTGCCCTGCTTCGTTTCCGTGCGTTTCCGTTTTCTTACCGCGATTTACTTCGCGATGTTACTTGCGCGCCGCGATCTTCTTCGCCGCCACTGCGCCCTTCCGCGGGCCTTTGCGCGTGCGCGCATTGGTGTGCGTGCGCTGACCGCGAACCGGCAAACTGCGGCGGTGACGAATCCCGCGGTACGCCTGAATTTCAATCAGGCGGCGGATATTCATCTGCTGCTCTTTGCGCAGGTCGCCTTCGATGCGCCCTTCCGATTCGATCGCCGCGCGAATCGCGGTCAACTCTTCTTCGGTCAGGTCCTTGATCTTCTTGGTGGCGTCCACCTTGGCCTTCTCCGCCAGGGAGCGCGCGCGCGCCTGTCCGATGCCATAAATCGCGGTGAGCCCAATCCACAGCCGCTTGTTCGGCGGCAAATCTACGCCTGCAACACGAGCCATAATTTTCTCCCTAACCCTGGCGCTGCCGGTGCTTCGCGTTGGTGCAGATCACCCGCACTACGCCGCGCCGATGCACTACTTTGCACTTCATGCAGATTTTCTTTACCGATGCTCGAACCTTCATTTTCTTTCTCCCACTTGCTCGCCACCGCGCTCAAAAAGCCGTTGGCGTCCGATTACGCTGCGCCGTCTACTTGTACCGGTAAACGATCCGCCCGCGCGTCAGGTCGTACGGCGAAAGCTCCACCGCCACGCGATCACCTGACAGGATGCGGATGAAATTCTTCCGCATCTTTCCTGAAATATGCGCCAGCACCTGGTGCTTGTTCTCCAGCTCCACGCGAAACATCGCGTTCGGCAGCGGCTCGATCACGGTGGCCATCACTTCGATGGCGTCTTCCTTCCCGCTCGAATCGCCCGGTTTCTTAACCTTCTGTTCTGGCCGTCTTTGCATGCGCTCCCAGGTACCACCCGTCTGAAACTTTTGCCACCCTGCTTCCCGCCGCTTGTCCCGCTACATATTAGATGCTTCCGGGATTCACCAAACCGGCCCCGCTGCCTCTTTCGGCCGCGTCAAGATCCATGGCCCGTTCTTCGTAACTGCCACCGTATGTTCGAAATGCGCCGAATCGCTGCCGTCCGTCGTTACCGCCGTCCAGTCATCCGCCAGCACCCTGACTCCAGGTCCGCCGGTATTCACCATCGGCTCGATCGCCAGGACCATTCCCTCTTGCAGCTTCGGCCCATGCCCGGGTGATCCGTAATTCGGCAGCTGCGGATCCTCATGCATCTTGGTGCCGATGCCATGACCTACAAATTCCCGCACCACCGAAAAACCGCTTTTCTCCACCCACTGCTGCACGGCCGCCGAAACATCGCCCAACCGGTTTCCCGGCCGGACCTTATCGATCGCCTGCTCCAGCGATTCGCGCGTCACCCGCAACAGCTTCTCGCGCTCCGGGCTGACCTTCCCTACCGGAACCGTCAGCGCCGCGTCGCCAAAATAACCATCCAGCTCGACGCCAAAATCCATCGAAAGAATGTCGCCTTCTTTCAACTTCCGCGCCGCCGATGGTATCCCGTGCACCACTTCCTGGTTAATCGAAGTGCACACCGAGCCCGGATACCCGCGGTAGCCCTTGAACGCCGGCTTGGCCTTGTGCTCGATCGTGTAAGCCTCGGCGAACGCGTCCAGATCCTTCGTCGAAATTCCCGGCTTCACCATCTTGCGCATCTCAGCCAAAGCGCCGTACACCACCTGCCCCGCGCGGTACATCTTTTCCAGTTCCGCCGGCGATTTACAGATGACCATCGCTTCCTGCCGCGCGCTTCAGTATTTCATTCAGCGCTCGCGTTACCTGATTCACTTCCGCGCCGCCATCCACCGTCTGCAGGTTTCCGTGGCCCCGGTAATAATCGGCCAGCGGCAAAGTCTGCTTCTGGTACGCCGCGAATCGTTCCTTCACAATTTCCGGCTGGTCGTCCGAACGCTGGACCAACTTCCCGCCGTCGTTATCGCAAATCCCTGGCACTTTCGGCGCGCGCTCGTAAATGTTGTACGTCTCGCCGCCTATGCTGCAGGTCCACCGGCCCGCCACCCGCTTCAGCAGCGTTTCCGGGTTGACCATGAACTCGATCACCAGCGGCTTGCCGAATCCCCGGCGATGCAGAATCTCGTCCAGCTTTTCCGCTTGCGGTATCGTCCGCGGAAATCCGTCGAAGATGAATCCGCAGGTGCAATCCGGCCGCTTCAGCCGCTCTTCCACCATCCCCAGCACGATCTCATCGGGTACCAGGTCGCCGCGGGCCATGATCGGCTTGGCCAGCAAACCCAGTTCCGTGCCGCGGGTCACCGCGTCCCGCAACATGTCGCCGGTCGAAAGGTGCGGCAGGTTCAGCTCATTCGAAATCCGCTTGGCCTGCGTGCCCTTTCCCGCTCCCGGAGGCCCCAGAAAAATCAGCGCCAGCTTCGCGGTGACTTTTTCCGGCGACAGGTTCACGTTGTTAGCTGCGACGGCCACGCACTCGGCCCTTGCGCACGAAACCGTCGTAATTCCTCATCACCAGCTGCGCTTCCAGTTGCTGCACCGTATCCATCGCCACGCCGACCACGATCAGCAGCGACGTGCCCCCGAAATAAAATTGCACGTTCAACCCGGACAGAATGAACCGCGGGAAGTGCGAGTCGAACCACACGCCCACCAGCGGCAAATGCTGCAAATGGATACCGGCAATCATCCATTCCGGCAGCAAACAAACAATCGCCAGGTACACGCCGCCCACGAACGTCAACCGCGTCAATATCCGGTTGATGTGGTCCGAAGTGTTGCGGCCCGGCCGGATGCCCGGAATAAACCCGCCGTACTTCCGCATGTTGTCCGCCAGCTCCGTGGGATTAAAAATAATTCCCACGTAGAAAAAGGCAAAAAAGATAATCAGCGTCACATAGATCAAAGTGTAGAGCGGCTCGCCCCACTTGATCGCGTTCGCAAACTTGGTAAACGCCGGCGACTTGGCGGCGAAAAACAACGCCAGAGTCTGCGGGAACGTCAGCAGCGAGCTCGCGAAAATCGGCGGAATCACTCCGCCGGAATTGACGCGCAGCGGCAGATACGTCATCTGCCCGCCCATCACTTTCCGCCCCATCACCCGCTTCGCGTACTGCACCGGAATCCGGCGCTGCCCGCCTTCCACGAATACGATGAACGCCACCACCGCCAGCATCAACGCGATCAGCAGCAGAATCGCAATCGGGGTGAACGATCCCCACTCCTGCGTGGTCGCCTTCAAATACAAATCATGTACCGCGTTCGGCAAGCCCACCACGATCCCCGCGAAAATAATCAGCGACATCCCATTGCCGATGCCGCGCTCGCTGATTTGCTCGCCCAGCCACATGATGAACGCCGAACCCGTCGTCAGCGTCAGCATGGTCATCATGATGAACCGCGGCCCCGGGTGATACACCAGCGGCGTTTGCCCCATGCTCTGGCGCGTCAACGTTTCCGCAATCGTGAACGACTGGAACAAGCTCAAAATAATCGTCAGGTAGCGCGTGTACTGCGTGATCTTCCGGCGGCCCAGCTCGCCTTCTTTCTGCAAACGTTCCAGGTAAGGCCACACCACCACCATCAACTGCAAAATGATCGACGCCGTGATGTACGGCATGATCCCCAGCGCGAAAATCGTCAACCGGCGCAAATTGCCGCCGCTGAACAAATCGATCAGCCCCAGCACCGATCCTTGGCCCTGCTGGAACAACTGCTGCAGCAATTCCGTATTGATGCCCGGCGTCGGAATGTGTCCGCCCAGGCGATACACCGCCAGCAAACCCAGCGTAAACAGCACCCGGTTCCGCAGGTCGGGCGTGCTGAAAATGTTCCGGATCGCTAGGACCAGCTTATTCATTGAATGACTTCGACCTTGCCGCCCGCCGCGGTAATCTTCTGTTCCGCTGATTTGCTGAACGCGTGCGCCTGCACCGTCAACGCGACTTTCAATTCACCGTTGCCCAGAACTTTCACGCTCTCGCGTTTCACCCGCAAAACGCCCAGGCCGAACAGCAGTTCCGGCGAAACCGTGTCGCCCGCTTCGAACGCGTTCAGCATATCCACGTTTACCACCGCGTAGGTGGTCGAATCGGGCGCCGAAAATCCGCGCTTCGGCAGACGGCGATGCAGCGGCATCTGGCCGCCTTCAAATCCCGGACGTCGCGAATAACCGCGGCGGGACTGTTGTCCCTTGTTTCCCGCACCGGACGTCTTGCCCATCTTCGAGCCCATGCCGCGGCCCACCCGTACCTTGCGGTGCCGCGATCCTCGCGGCGGTTTCAAATTCGATAGTGTCGGTTTCTCAGCCATGCCTACTCCTCAATCCTGACGAGATGATGCACCCGCGCAATCATGCCGCGAATCGATGGTGTATCCTCGACTTCCAGCACCTGCTGCATCCGGCGGAAACCCAATCCGCGAATCGTCTGGCGCATCGGCTTCGGGCAGCCGATAAAACTCACCACCCACTTGATGTTGAGCTTCCCTGCCTTCTTTTCGATCTTGACCTTCGGCTTCTTGACCGTGTGCCGCGTGTGATTCGGCTTCGAAATCTTGTTCATATCGTTATGCGTGCCCTAGAGATACAAACTAGGAGGCTGTCGCTTCCTCCGCAATTTTTCCCCGGCCTTCCGCTACCTTGGCCGCATCCTTCAAGTGCATCAGCGCGTCAAACGTCGCCTTGATCACGTTGTGCGGGTTCGACGTGCCCAGCGACTTGGTCAGCACGTTCTGAATTCCCGCCACCTCCATCACCGCGCGCACCGCGCCGCCGGCGATGATTCCCGTTCCTTCCGGTGCGGGCTTCAGCAGCACCTGGCCGGAGCCGTACCGCCCCAGCACCTGGTGCGGAATCGTCGAACCCTTCATATTCAACTTCACCATGTTCTTCTTGGCCGATTCGATCGCTTTGCGGATGGCCATGGGCACTTCCTTCGCCTTGCCCATGCCGAATCCCGCGTGCCCGCCCTGGTCGCCCACTACTACCAGCGCCGAGAAGCTGAGGTTCTTGCCGCCCTTCACGACTTTCGTGCAGCGGTTGATCGAGACCACCTGATCTTTCAGGTTGGCCTGGTTGGTTTCCACGGAGTGGCGAACCGACAACGAATCTTTGAGCTCTTGTTTCGACATAAGCGTTTAGAACTTCAAGCCCGCCTCTCGGGCTGCTTCCGCGAGCGCCTTTACGCGCCCGTGATATTGATATCCGCCGCGGTCGTACACCACTTTGTCCACGCCCTTTTCCTTGGCGCGTTCCGCGATCGCCTTGCCCACCACCTTAGCGGCCGCGATGTTTCCGCCGCCCTTGATCCCCTTCTTCACTTCGGCGTCCAGCGAACTCGCCGATGCCAGCGTGCGTCCGGTCTGGTCGTCCACCACTTGCGCGCGAATGTGCTTCGAAGTGCGATGCACGCAGAGTCGCGGACGTTCCGTGGTGCCGGCCAGCGTCTGCCGCGTGCGCACGTGAATGCGCCGGCGGTGTGCTTGCCTCGATAATCTTCGAACAGGTGCTGCCAATTTCGTTCTCCTTATGCCCTAACCGCTCACCCAAAAACCAAGCACTGTCATCCCGAGCGCAGCGAGGGACCTGCTTCTTACTTCATTGGAACTACGCCGCGGACTTCGCGCCAGCCTTGCCAGCCTTCTTCTTCAAGCGTTCGCCAGTGATGCGCACGCCCTTCTGCTTGTACGGATCAGGTGGACGCAACGCGCGCAAATTCGCCGCGACCTGCCCCACTTGACCTTTGTCCGCGCCCGAAACCACCATGTGCGTCTGTTTTTCGATCGTGATCGTGATGCCTTCCGGAATCGGAAATTCGATCGGATGCGAATAACCCAGCGCCAGCGCTACGTTCTTGCCTTTCACTTCCGCACGGTAGCCAACGCCCACAATGTCCAGATCCTTCTTGAATCCAGTGGTTACGCCGGTCACCGCATTCGCCACCAGCGCCCGCGCCAGTCCGTGCAGCGCGCGCTTGTCTTCCGAATCCCGCTTCGCCACCAGCGTTCCGTCTTTCTGTTCGAAGCGGATCCCTCCCGGTACTGGCACGTGCATCTTGCCTTTCGGTCCCTGCACTTCTACGGCGTCCGGCTTGATCTGAATCTTTACGCCGGAAGGCACTGGAATAATCTTGTTTCCAATTCGCGACATAGCTCTACCAGACCTCGCACATAATTTCGCCGCCGATTCCGGCTTTGCGCGCCGACGATCCGGTCATCAAACCCTTCGGCGTCGACACGATTGAAATTCCCATCCCGCCCACCACCTGGCGGATATCCGTCTTGCCTACGTAGCGCCGCGAACCCGGGCGCGAGACGCGCTTCAAGTCGGTGATCACGCTGCGGCGATCCGGCGTGTAGCGCAGAAAAACCCGCAGCGTCTTCTTCGCTTTCTGCTCTTCCACTACCTTGTAATTTGCCAGGTAGCCTTCTTCCTTCAAAATGCGCGCCAGCTCGATCTTCAGTTTCGAAGAAGGCATGTCCACGCGCGAATGTTTCGCGCGCGACGCGTTGCGAACTCGGGTTAGTAAATCGGCGATCGGATCAGTATTCATTCTTCCTCGTCTTTACCTTTTCCTGTCTTGCTCGAATTTCAAAAAACTACCAGCTCGATTTGGTCACGCCGGGGATTTCACCCTTCAGCGCGAAGCCGCGGAAACAAATACGGCACATCTCGAACTTGCGCAGGAACGCGCGCGGGCGTCCGCAAATCCGGCAGCGGTTCCGCCAGCGGACCTTGAACTTCGGCGTTTTCTTCTGCTTTGCGAATTGTGCGGTTCGTCCCATATCTCTCCTGACTCCCTATAACCGCGCCTAGGCGCGGAGCGGTACTCCCAGTTGCTTCAGCAGCTCCCGGCCTTCTTCATCGTTCTTGGCCGACGTGGTAATCGTGATGTTCATGCCCTTGATCTTGTCCACCCGCGTGTAGTCGATCTCCGGAAATACCAGCTGGTCCTTCAAGCCCAGCGTGTAGTTTCCGCGGCCATCGAACGAATTCGGCGGCAACCCTTTGAAGTCGCGCACCCGGGGCAGCACCACCGATGACAGCCGGTCGAGAAATTCGTACATCCGCTCGCCGCGCAACGTCACCATGCAGCCGATGGGCATGCCTTTGCGGATTTTGAAGTTCGCGATCGACTTCTTGGCCCGCGTAATCACCGGCTTCTGCCCGGTGATCTGGCCCAATTCCGCCGCGGCCGTATCCAGCAGCTTCACGTTCGCGCTCGCTTCACCTAGGCCGATGTTGACCGTAACCTTCTTCACGTGCGGCACGGCCATCGTGTTGGTCAGGTTGAAGCGCTTCTTCAGCGCCGGTACGCCTTCTTTTCTGAACTTGTCATGCAAACGCGTAATCATCTTTCGTCCTTGTCCTCGTTCGTCTTTCTAATTCTCAAACGTGGTGTCGCAGCGCCGGCAGCTGCGCACTCGCGATCCATCCGGCAATTCGGTGTGGCCCACCCGCGTCGGCTTGCCGCATCCCGGGCAGACCAGCATCACGTTCGACACATGCACCGGCCCTTCCTTCTCCAGAATGCCGCCCTTGATATTCTTTGACGGGTTCGGACGCGTGTGCTTCTTCATGATGTTCGCGTGCTCCACCGTCACCGTCCGGTTCCACTGGTTCACCGACAAAACTTTTCCAGTCTTGCCCTTGGAACGTCCGGCCATCACCTTCACCAAATCGCCGTGCCGTATTCCCGAGGATGCTGGTTTTTCCTGTATTTTTCGCATGGTCCCTTACCACACTTCCGGCGCGAGCGAGACGATCTTGGTGAATTTCTTCTCGCGCAGCTCGCGGGCTACCGGCCCGAAAACACGCGTGCCTATCGGCTCGTTCGCATCGTTGATCAAAACTGCCGCGTTATCGTCGAACCGGATGTACGTTCCGTCCTTGCGGCGCTGTTCTTTGCGGGTGCGGACCACCACCGCCTTCACTACCGTGCCCTTCTTCACCTGCGTGTCGGGCGTCGCTTCTTTCACCGCGGCCGTAATTATGTCGCCCAATCCCGCGGTCAAACCCGCATCTCCCCCGACCGGAAGAATGCACGTCAACTGGCGCGCGCCGGAATTGTCCGCCACCGTCAGCCATGTTCGCATCTGTACCATTGCGTTGCTCCCCTTGAACCCAGTCGAACGTGTTGCCGAACCCTATTCCGAATTCCGGACTACGCTACGCGCGTCGAACGCTGCAGTACTTCCTTCAACCGCCACCGCTTCAGCTTGGACAACGGCCGCGTCGAAACGATCACCACTGTGTCCCCCGCCTTCGCTTCGCCGGTCTCATCGTGCGCGTAATACTTCTTCGCGTGCCGCACCACCCGGTGATACAGCGGATGCTGCACCGCGCGCGTTACCTTCACCACGATGGTCTTCTGCATCTTGGTGCTGGTGACGATTCCTTCCAGTTCCTGCCGCACGCCGCGTTCGCGTGCCGTTTCCACCGGCGCCGCCTTCGCGGCTCCTGCCGTTTCCTTTTCCATTACGCCTTCCTCAATTCAGTCTCGCGCAGCAACGTCTTGATCCGCGCGAAATCGCGCTTCGCTTCCCGCAGCTTCTTCAACCCTTCCGCCTGTCCCGTCGACAGCTGAAAACGCAGCCGGAAAATCTGCTCGGACAGCTCGCCCTGCCGGGTTTCGAGCTCGGTCTTGCTCAGTTCGCGATACTTCGCGATGCCTACTGGCTTACGTTCCGCCATTACAGTTCCTCCGCCCGCGACACAAACTTCGTCCGGATCGGCAGCTTGTGCGACGCCAAACGCATCGCCTGTTGCGCCGATGCCAGATCCACGCCGGCCATCTCAAACATCACCCGGCCGGGCTTCACCACCGCCACCCACTTCTCCGGTGGACCTTTGCCCTTGCCCATTCTGGTTTCCGCCGGCTTCTTGGTGTACGGCTTGTCCGGGAAAATCCGGATCCACAATTTTCCGCCGCGCTTGATGAACCGGGTAATCGCTACGCGCGAGGCCTCAATCTGCCGGTCGGTAATCCAGGCCGGCTCGAGCGCCTTCAATCCGTACTCGCCAAACGCCAGCGCTCCGCCGCGCCACGCTTTGCCCGTGCGGCGCCCGCGCTGTTGCTTGCGGTACTTAACTTTTTTCGGCATCAACATAATGGTTCGACCGTGTCCTTAACCTTGAATCTGGTGCAGCTCGCTACGAAATCTTAAGAAGCCTTCGCTTCCTTCACTGCTTTTCCGCTGCGCGCCGGAATCTTTTCGCCCTGATAGATCCAGCACTTCACGCCAATCACGCCGTAGGTGGTATGCGCTTCCGCGGTTCCGAAATCGATGTCCGCGCGTAGCGTCTGCAACGGCAAACGCCCCTGCAGGTACCATTCTTTACGCGCGATTTCCGCGCCGTTCAAACGTCCCGCCACGCGGACCTTGATGCCTTTGCAGCCGAAACGCAGCGCCGAATCCACCGCTTTGCGCATCGCCCGCCGGAACGCCACCCGCTTTTCCAGCTGCAGCGCGATCGATTCCGCCACCAAATGCGCGTCCAGCTCCGGACGGTGCACTTCCTGAATATCGATGTGCACTTCACGCTTGGTGCGCTTCTGCACGTCGGCCTTCAGCTTATCGATTTCCGAGCCTTTGCGGCCGATGATGATTCCCGGTCGCGCGCTGTAGATGCGCACCACCAGCTTGTTCGCCGCGCGCTCCACGTCAATTCCGCTGATGCCCGCCGACTTCAGCTTCTCGGTCAGCACCTTGCGCAACTGCACATCTTCGTACAACAAATCGGCGTAGTCGCGCTTGGCGAACCACCGCGACTTCCAGCCCTTGTTGTAGCCCAGCCGAAAACCGTAAGGATGTGTTTTCTGACCCAAACTGCCCTCCTGCTGCTTCGTTCTATTTCGATCTATCGCTGTTGCTTACTTCTTTTTCTTGGGTCCTTGCTTGCGCTGCTGTTCGATCGTCTTGCGCGCCTTGCGAATCGCGCCCTTCACGCCCTTCGACGATTGCGCTTCATCCGCCGCCGCGGCCATCCGCCCGGCCACCGCGCGCTGATGCTCCGACACTTCCACCACGATGTGGCTGGTCCGCTTCTGATACCGGAAACCGCGGCCCATCGGCGCGGGACGCATGCGCTTCCAGCGCGGCCCTTCGTTCACGTAACAGGTCGTCACGAACAATTGATCGACGTCCAGCGTCTCGCCCGAATCTTCCGCCTTGCGCTCCGCATTCGCGATCGCGCTGCGCAAAGTCTTCTCGATATCCTTCGCTACCCGCTTCTTGGTGAAACGCAGCGTGTGCAGCGCTTCTTCCGCGTTCTTGCCGCGGATCAAGTCGATCACCAGCCGCGCCTTCTGCGGTGAGACCCGCGCGTAACGCGCCTTGGCGATGCCTTCAATCTGGGTTGTTGCGTGTGTTGCCGTAGCCATCTTTTATTTCCCTTTTTCTCGGAACTTCTTGCTTAGGACTTCGCTCCCGCTGCCGGAGCCGCTGCTGCTCCTGCCGCCGGCGCCGCCGAAGCCGCCGCGCGTTCCAAGGCCGCCTTGACCGCATGGCCCTTGAACGTGCGCGTCGGCGCGAATTCGCCCAGCTTGTGCCCGATCATCTGCTCGGTGATGTACACCGGAATAAACTTTTTGCCGTTATGCACCGCGAGCGTGTGCCCGATCATGTCCGGCAGAATCGTCGAACGCCGCGACCAGGTCTTCAGCACTTTCTTCTCGTTGCGCGCATTCAATCCTTCCACCTTCTTGCGCAAGTGCTCGTCGATGAATGGTCCCTTCTTCAGTGAACGTGGCATCTCTAACCTATCCCTCTACCCTGCGCATTTTGATCCATTGCGCGCGGCGTACTCTTTTGAATCCCCGCACCGGGCCCGAGACGCGGTGCGACACCGTGCAGAACGGGCAAACAAACCGCGTGCCCTGCGCGTTCGGAATCGTTTCCACGATTACCGCCCAGCCCGCCCGGCACAACCGGTACTGCACCTGCGGCGCCGGCGTCAGCTTCGAAACTTTTACCGCTACCTTCGCGGCCGGCTTGGCTGCTCGCTTCACTGCGCGTCGCGGTGCTGCTTTTCTCGCGCGACGTGTGGCCGGGCGTGCTGCCCGTCTGGTTGATCTTCGCGACGTCCGTGTGGCTGCCATCGGTTTCGCTCCCAAATTACAACTCGCGGTTTACATCCGTACTGCGAACTCTTTACTTGCTGCGGCGCTCCACGATCATGCGATCGCTCGGGCGCTTCTTGCGCGTCTTCGCTCCCAGCGTCGGGAAGCCCCACGGCGTCTGCGGATGGTTTCCCTTCACCCGGCCTTCACCGCCGCCGTGCGGATGGTCCACCGGGTTCATGGCCACACCGCGGTTGGTCGGACGACGTCCGTGCCAGCGCGTGCGTCCCGCCTTCCCGTAAGTTACGTTTTCGTGATCCAGATTCCCCAGCTGGCCCACCGTCGCCATGCAATTGATGCTGAACTTGCGCACTTCGCCCGAAGGCAGCTTGACCAGCGCAAAGTCGCCTTCCTTGCTCATCAGCTGCGCCGCGCCGCCCGCCGACCGCACCACCTGCCCGCCCTTTCCCGGCTGCAGTTCCAGGTTATGAATCATCGTGCCGGGAGGAATGTGCTGAATGGTCAGCGCATTGCCCGGCAGAATTTCCGCAGTCGGTCCGTTCAGTACCGTCATACCGACTTCCAGGCCCACCGGCTGCAGGATGTAGCGCTTCTCGCCGTCCGCGTAGTGCAACAACGCAATGCGCGCCGAACGATTCGGATCGTATTCGATGGCCGCGACCTTCGCCGGGATTCCGGTCTTCTCTCGGCGGAAATCCACCTGTCGGTACTTTTGCGCGTGGCCGCCGCCGCGGTGCCAGGCGGTGATTTCGCCGTGCGCGTTGCGTCCGCCGGTGCGCTTCTGCGATTCCACCAGCGACTTCTCCGGCGTTTGCTTGGTGATCTCGCTCTTATCGAGCATGGTCAGAAAGCGTCGTGACGGTGTATACGGCTTGAATGTCTTAATTGGCATCGGTGCCTCTACTTACCCCTTGCTCTGCTCTGCAAAATTTTCCGCAACTACTTTACTCTTTCGCTTTACTTAAATATTTTCCGCGTACTCGATCATCTTTTCGCCTTCGGCCAGCCGCACATACGCTTTCTTCCAGTCGCTGCGAAAACCTTCGGCGCGTCCCCGGCGGCGAAACTTGCCGTGGAAAATAGCCGTCCGCACGTGATCCACCTTCACCTTGAACACGCGCTGTACCGCTTCCTTGATCTCCGTCTTGGTCGCGTCCTTCGCCACCTCGAAGACCACGGTGTGCTGCGTTTCCTTCACCCCGAGACCCTTCTCGGTGATGATCGGCCGCTTGATAATCTGATAAACCCGGTTTTCCATCGCTTAACCCTTCTTCGCTTTGGGCTTGGTCTTGGACTTGGCTTCTTTTTTCGCCGGCTTCTTGGTCGCAGCCGCCTTCGCCTCAGACTTTGCCGCCGCTTTCACCGCGGGCTTGGCTGCTGGCGCTTCTTTCTTCGCCGCTGGAGCCGCTTCAATCTGTACCGGCACATCCGGAGCCGTCGCCGAGAGCGATCGCGTCAAACGCGCTACCGCTTCACGCGACAACAGCACATGCTCGTGGCGCAGCAAGTCGTACGGCTCGAGCGCATTGGGCGGTACCAGCGTCACGCCGGCGATGTTGCGGCTGGCGCGATCCAGATTCACGTTCTCACCCGATCCCACAATCAGAAACGTATTGTGCTTATCGTTCAGTTTGCCCAGTGCCTGGCGGAACGGCTTGGTCTTGTGCGAATCGAGTTCCCAGCCATCCACCACCGTCAGCTTCTGCTCCGCAAATTTCGCCGACAGCGCCGAACGCAGCGCGCCCAGAATCATTTTCTTTGGCAGCGCGTAATCGTAGCTGCGCGGCACCGGTCCGTGGACCGTGCCACCGTGGCGCCAGAGCGGCGACCGGATCGAACCTACGCGCGCGCGTCCCGTGCCCTTCTGCTTCCACAGCTTCTTGCCCGAGCCGGAGACTTCGCTCTTGTCTTTGGTCTTGTGCGTACCGGCGCGCTCGCCCGCCAGATGGTGCCGCACCGCTTCGTGCAGCAAATTCTGGTTGATCTTCGCCGCGAACACATCGTCGGCCAGTTCGAGCTGGCCGACTTTCTTTCCTTCCAGGTTCATCACGTCCACAACTGGCATTTTGTCGTCTCTTTACCGGCCGTACCGGCCCGCGGAATTTCTCACTGCTTCTTTCTACAGATGTGCTTTGGCCTTGCGAATAAAAATGTAAGCTCCGGCCGGGCCCGGCACCGCGCCGCGCACCAGCAACAAATTCTCTGCGGAATCCACTTTCACCACCCGCAGGTTCTTCGAAGTCTTGCGCTCGTGCCCCATGTGTCCCGGCATGTGCTGCCCTTTCCACACCCGCGAAGGAAACGAGCTCGCTCCAATGCCGCCCGGTGCGCGGTGGAACATCGAACCGTGGCTCGCGTCGCCGCCGCGGAAATGCCAGCGCTTCACGCCGCCCTGAAAGCCTTTGCCCTTGCTGACGCCGGTCACGTCCACCAGCTCGCCGATCGCGAAATTCTCCACCAACACGCGGTCGCCGGACTTGGCTTCGTCCTTCGAATCTTCAATCTTGATCTCATGCAAATAACGCAGCGGAGCGACGTTGGCTTTCTTGAAATGTCCGGTGCGCGCTTTGTTCACGCGTTGCGGCTTGATGAATTCCACCAGGCCCAGTTGCACCGCGTCGTAACCGTCGTGCTGCTTGGTCCGGCGCTGCACCACCACGCACGGGCCGGCCTGCAGCACCGTGCACGGTACCGCCGTGCCGTCTTCCGCAAATACCTGCGTCATCCCTAACTTGATTCCAAGTATGCCGTTGACCGCCATTTCGTTCGCCAGTTCCTTCCGCCAAAATCACCAGCGGCTCAATTAATTTCCATCCACCAGGCTTTACTTCAGCCACTAGCCACTAATCCCTAGCCACTGCCTTCGTTATCTGCCGTGCCTTTACCGCTCGTCGATGACTACTTACCGGTGTGCTCGCGTCCAAACGCCTTGATTTCGACGTCCACGCCCGGCGGCAGATCCAGCTTCATCAACGCGTCCACCGTATCCGGAGTCGGTTCGAGAATATCGATCAGCCGCTTGTGCGTCCGCATTTCAAATTGTTCGCGCGACTTCTTGTCGACGTGCGGCGACCGCAACACCGTCCAACGGTTAATCACCGTCGGCAGTGGAATCGGTCCCGCGACATCTGCGCCAGTGCGCTTGGCGGTGTCCACAATCTCTTTGGTCGATTGATCGAGAATGCGGTGATCGTACGCCTTCAAGCGGATTCGTATTTTTTCGCCGTTAGACATTATTCGATGATCTCGGCGACCGCGCCGGCTCCTACCGTGTGTCCGCCTTCGCGAATCGCGAAGCGCAAACCCTTCTCCAAAGCGACCGGCGTAATCAACGTGATCTCGCACGATATATTGTCGCCCGGCATCACCATCTCCACTCCCGCCGGCAACTTCACATCGCCCGTCACGTCCGTGGTCCGGAAATAAAACTGTGGACGATACCCGGTAAAGAACGGCGTATGCCGCCCGCCTTCTTCCTTGGTCAAGACGTACGCTTCGGCCTTGAACTTGGTGTGCGGCGTAATCGAGCCCGGCTTGGCCAACACCTGCCCGCGCTCCACTTCATCTTTTTCCGTGCCGCGCAGCAAGAGTCCCACGTTGTCGCCCGCCATGCCTTCATCCAGCAGCTTGCGGAACATTTCGATCCCGGTCACCGTCTTCTTCATCGTCGGACGGAAGCCCACAATCTCCACTTCTTCGCCCACCTTCACTTTGCCGCGCTCGATTCTTCCCGTCACCACCGTGCCTCTGCCGGAAATCGAGAAAATATCTTCAATCGGCATCGCGAATGGCTTATCAATATCCCGTACCGGCTGCGGAATGCTTTTGTCCACCGATTCCATCAAATCCAGAATCGACTTCTCCCACTTCGCGTCGCCTTCCAAAGCCTTCAGCGCCGATCCACGAATGACCGGTAGGTCATCGCCCGGATACTGGTAGCTCTTCAGCAGTTCGCGTACTTCCAGTTCGACCAGTTCGAGCAATTCCGGATCGTCGACCATGTCGCACTTGTTCAGAAACACGCAGATGTAAGGAACGCCGACTTGCCGCGCCAGCAAGATGTGCTCGCGCGTTTGCGGCATCGGACCATCGGTCGCCGCTACCACCAGAATCGCGCCGTCCATCTGCGCCGCGCCGGTGATCATGTTCTTCACATAATCCGCGTGGCCCGGGCAATCAATGTGCGCGTAGTGCCGGTTCGGCGTCTCATATTCCACGTGCGACACCGCAATCGTGATGCCGCGCTCGCGCTCTTCCGGCGCGTTATCGATCGAATCAAACGCCCGGAACGCCACCTTCGGATTGTTCTTCGACAACACCTTCGTGATCGCCGCCGCCGTGGTCGTCGTTTTGCCGTGGTCAATGTGACCAATCGTCCCGATATTCACGTGCGGCTTATTCCGCTCGAATTTCTCTTTCGCCATCTGGTCTCACCCTCGTAGAAGGACTTCGCGGCTTTCGACCGCGCACTTAACAAGTGTTACTCGCCACAGCCACTTCTAAGAAACTACGCCAGCCTTCCCGGCGGGCCGCGTCATGGAGCGGGGGACGGGACTCGAACCCGCGACCATCTGCTTGGAAGGCAGAGACTCTACCACTGAGTTACCCCCGCTCATTCCGTGCACTACCACCAGCGATCTGCGAAGTTAATCGCTTCCCTTAAAACTTCGCTCCGCTTCCTGCGATCTGGAGCCTGGGACCGGGATTGAACCGGTGACCTCGTCCTTACCAAGGACGCGCTCTACCAACTGAGCTACCCAGGCGCGTTCCGGTTGTCCCGCGTACCATTCAAATCTAAACAGAAACGTCGCCGGGCCGTCGCGCTTCTCTTTTTTGCTGGAACCTGTATTGCGCTAGCTTCGCGCTGAATTCTTTTTCGCGTCTTGTCCAACCATTCGCCGTGCGTCGCGATGCAGTGGTGGACGGGGGAGGATTCGAACCTCCGTAGCCCGCAAGGAGCGGCAGATTTACAGTCTGCTGGTTTTAGCCACTCACCCACCCGTCCCGTGAAAATCTTCCGGGACACAACTGCATCCCGCTCCTGCGACAGAATTGATCGGACTGCTGTACGGGGCACTTCGCAATGCAGAAAGGGCTCGTGTCCAGAGACACCAGCCCTAGCGCTCATGTCGCGAGGAATTCCGTCCGCAACCCTGCTGAATATATTCCCGGTACGTCGATCTCAGCTGGCGGAGGGAGTTGAACCCCCGACCCTCTGATTACAAATCAGATGCTCTACCAACTGAGCTACGCCAGCACTGGCAAACCGAGCGAAAATATCATAGAGGCAATCGAATTGCAAGCAAGTTTCCAGGCTTACCGCAAAACCATTGCCACTCGGCCACTTATCGGCCTTCTTGATGTCTGGGCGTGTCCCATTATACAGCATATGACGTCAATTCGCCTAATTAGGTTTCTTCGCCGTCCCCGCTATTTCGGCGCTGGGCCGGCGGGGGGCTCGGCCGAAGGTCCCGGGGGAGGCTCTCCCGCCGGTTTGGCGAAAAGGCTGTCCGGCAAATCGGCGTTATGCTGAATATCGGTGAAGGTAATGGTAAACGCCGCTTGCGAGCTCGATTGCTCCACCCGGAACGGCAGTTTGACCCCGTCCACCTCCCGGTAATCCGCGATATTTGCGCTGAATTCCATGCTGCCATCGGGAGTATGCCGGTGATTCACGCTGCGCACTTCAAGGCCGCTCGCGATGTCGTAATACAGCTTGTCCGGGTCGCCACCACCGATCGGAGTCGCTTCCACCACATAGGTATCGTGATCGTCGATTTTTTCGGTGCCGGTGACGGTGAACTTTGAATAGATTTTCTGCAGGTCGAGCGCGTGATAAAAATTCGCTTCCTTGCGTTCGTCTTCCAGCTCGCCCCCGGTCAGCACCCGCAGGCCATTTCGCGGATCGTCCGACCACGCCGTAGTCCCGTCAAATCCCTGCTGAATGATGGCGCCGCCCAAGTTGATTACCACCAGAATCAAATTCGGCGCCTTCATGTGCACTTCGATGGTGCCACTCAGGTTGTTCATCGCCGGGATTTCGATCGTGCCCTTCGACACGCGCGTATGCAGTTTCTGCCAAGCCGCGCGCCCTCCAATCGCTTCAACGTAGTGCTTGTAAACCTGGTCGCCCGTCGGTAGTGCCGCGGCCGAATTCGCAGAAGCTGCCGGCGTCGGTGCCGGCGCTTGGGCGCTCGCTCCCATTCCCAGGAACAGGCTCGCGGCGCACCAAACCAGAAATCGCGTTACTGGATTTCTCATCGTCATCACCATGGCTGTCCCGTTGTGCCGGATTCTGCTACGCGCTGGGGGTCGGAGACATTACACTTGTGGTCGAAACTTAATGATAAAGCCATTTTAACGAGAGCAGAAAAAATACATGTCGATCAATTCAACCAGGCGCGCCCTCATCGTACTCGCGGTTCTCCTGCTACTGATTCTCGCCGCTGTTGTTGGTTTCTACTACTGGCAGCATCGCCCTCTGCCCCCCATGGTTTCTCCGGTCGCGGGCGTCGCAGTATCCGGCCCGGAGCCCGGCATCCTCAGCGAGCTTCCATCCGATGCTCCGGTAATCGCCTATGTAGACGTGGCCGCCCTTCGGAAGTTACAGAATTCGCCACTGGCTGCCGTTCTCGGCCTCACCTCTCCCGGGCCGCAAGCCGACCGCGAATACGCGGCCTTTGTCCGTGACTCCGGTTTTGACTACCAGCGCGATCTAGACCACGCCGGTATTGCCATGTGGCCCGCGGGATTTGGCACTCCAACCAACGTGCTGGGCGACGATCGCGTCCTCTCCATCGCCGACGGCCGCTTCGACCAGCAAAAAATAAAAGCGTATGCCCTGCGCACCGGCAAAGTCGTCACCAACGGCGCGCATGAAGTCCTGGACGTTCCGGGAAATCCTCCGGTGTCGGTCGAGTTTCTTTCGCCCACGCGCATCGCGCTGGCCAGCGGCAGAAATGCCGCGGCCCTCCTCGCTGCCATTGATACCAGCGGTTCGGCTCCGCGCGACCCAGTTCTACAATCGCGCATTGAACGCGTGGCCGGCGCGCCTATTTTCGCCGTCGCCCGTACGTCGCAGCTTCCTGCCAGCTTCTATGCGAATTTTCACAACGCGCCGCAGCTCGAATTACTAATTCGCAGCATTCAAGCCCTAACCCTGGCAGGCCAGCCGGATGGCGAAAATTTGAAAGTCGGCGTCGACGCCGAAAGTGATTCGATGAAGGACGCCATGCAGATCTCCTTCCTGCTCGAAACCGGCCGCATGGCCGGCTCCCTGGCGCTTTCCACTCCGGACGCGAAGCGCCAAATGACCCGCGAACAAATCGACTTTCTCAATGCCCTGCTCAGCGATGCCAAAATCACACGCCGCGACCAACTCGTCCGCCTTAATTTCACCATCACCCGCGACATGCTGGCCGCGGCGCCAACCCGAACCACCTCCGCGTCCGCGCCAGCCGCAAAGCCTCCAGCAACGGCCCACACTTCGAACCAATAAATGAACGAAGCGGAGTTCAATCTGAGTTAGACCTCAATGGTCATCGCAAAAGCGCTGTCATCCCGAAGCGGAGCGAGGGATCTGCTTCTTACGTTCGAGCGCCAAATATCGAGGTGAGAGAAGTACCGAAAAAAAGAGGAGCGTGACTTAGTCCGCGGCAGCAGTAGCCGTAGCAGCCGTGCTCAAATACCGCCACGGATTCACCGGCGTATTGTAAATTCGAACTTCGTAATGTAGATGCGGGCCAGTGGATCGTCCGCTGTCGCCCTCAAATCCAATAATGTCGCCGCGCTTCACGCGTGTTCCCGCGTGCGTCTGGAAGCCGGAAAGATGCCCGTACCAGGTCGTAACGCCAAACCCGTGGTCAATTACCACCAGCCGCCCGTAACCCGCGCGCTGTTCCATCACCGAGACAATGCCATCTGCCGTGGCTCGCACGCCGTCGCCGTAATGCGACGCAATGTCCATTCCCGCGTGAAAAGCGCCTTCACCGCTAAACGGATCCAGCCGCTCGCCGAAGTGTCCCGTAATTTCGCCCACCACCGGCCACAGCGTCGGTACAATGCCCAGGCTGCTCAATTGCGATTGGGGCAGCAATCGAGCGCCGCCGTTCGACATCGCGACCGCGACCACGTTGCGCTGCAGGTAGCTGAATTCGTCCACCGAATCCTGGTAGTCGACCTCGCTCTGCGCGCCGTCATCGCTGAACGCGAAGGGCGTTTCCTTGAACCGGGTTATTCCGTAAGCCATGGCCACTTCGCTCGCGAGTGACTGCAGCGAATCGAGCCGCTGGTTCGTATCTTTCACTTCCACTTGCAAAACCTTGTACTGTTGCTTCAACGCGTCCTGCTCGCGCCGCAACGAGTTGTAGCTCGACGCCTTCCATAGCATGCGCGAATACGATCCAGTCGCCGCCAGTACGGTTACCCCGCCGACCACCGCGAGTATCGCCAGCGCGTGCAAGACATAAAACGGCACACGCAGCCTCCGCATCCCGCCAGAGGCGCTCGAAGCAATAAAAAACGTGTAGTACTTCCCTTTCATCCTAATTTTTCCTGGTGAACTTTTACTTTATGGCTGAACGCTGCAGTCCCCCGACCGCAACTCGCCGATTCCTCAGTGTCTCACTTCGATACCGAATCGCAAAACCTTTGGATTCTAGCCATCGCCTGCTCCAATGGTCAACCGCTAACTTACGTTTTCCACAGGCTGGCCATGAATCGAAAAGACTTACCTAAGACCCATGGCCACGATTCCTCTTCCTTCTCTACTGAAATTTACCTAATGTCTGTGGGCGGCGCAACTGGCCGAAAGTTCAGGATGAAACAAGAAAGCCAACTGGTCGAAAAAATCCTTCGCGCATTACCTTCTATTGATGTTTCGTCATTCAAGCGGTCAGACTTGAGGCCACCGAAAAACTCCCGTCGTGGTCCTGCCAGTACAGGTAAGCCTAGACGTGCTCCGGCTTCCTCTTGGGTTCGCCTCGGACCTGGCGACGACGCCGCGATACTTTCGCCGTCGGGCAAAACCGACCTGGTGCTGAGCACCGACGCGTTCGTGGAAAACACCCATTTTCGATTGAAAACGCATCCTGCGGATTCGGTCGGCTACAAATCACTCGCGCGCGCCACCAGCGATCTGGCCGCCATGGGCGCAACTCCGCGCTATTTTCTGCTGACGTTAGCTCTACCTAAGAATCTGACTTCCGATTGGCTCGATGATTTTCTAAAGGGCATGGCGCGTGCGGCTCGGGAACTCCGGATCAGCGCTATCGGAGGCGACACAACCACAGCCGCAGCGGTCTCGATCAGCATCACCGTCGTCGGTGAAGCTGCACGAGGTCGCGCCATACCGCGTTCCGGCGCTCGGCCCGGCGACCTTATATATGTCAGCGGAAAACTCGGCCGCGCGCAACTCGGCCTCGAACTCGTGCTCGGCGGCGAAGCACGAAATCCTAGATTTCGCGCCGCGGTGCAACCGCATTTGTATCCCAAAATTCAGCTCGCCCTCGGCGAATGGCTTGCCCAAAATCATCTCACCACCGCGATGATGGATATTTCCGATGGCCTTTCTACGGACTTGACCCGGCTCTGCGCCGCGAGCAGCGGCGGCGCCCGGGTCTGGGCCGACAAAATTCCCTGCGTGATCATCCCTCAGGCCGCTGCGACCAAGCTTGCCAAACGTAAACTCGATCCTCTGCAAATGGCCCTGCACGGCGGGGACGATTACGAATTGCTCTTTACGGTCTCACCTCGCGACGAAAAGAAGATTCGGCAAGCCCCCCATCATTCGCATTTGGTAGCGATCGGCGAAATTACCCGCAATCGCAAATTGCAGTTGGTCGATGCGGGCAGAAGACTGCCATTGAAACCACTGGGGTGGGATCCTTTCTGAATTTCAATTGTTCAGCAATTCGCTAACTCTCGGTGCAAGTCTCTACGAAGGTGGCGGCCCACCGTTTTGCGCGCCCGTATGCGTGGGGTCTGGCAATTTCGGCGCTGGCTTGGGAACCGCCGGCGTTTGCACCGGCACGGCCTTTTCCTGCAGCCCTTGTTCTGCCGCATCCGCCGGCGGCGCTGTATCCGCTACGTCGACCTGGACCTGTTTTCCAATCGCGACTTTTTCCAGCGGCAAAACATTCGGGAAATTCTCACTCGGCGTTGTCTGCGTCGCGATTTGCATGAATTGGAGCCAGATCGGTAGCGCCGCTTTCGCGCCAGTTTCCTTTTTTCCCAGAGTCACGCGCTTGTCGTCGTTCCCCACCCACACGCCCGCGGTAAGTTGCGGCGTGAATCCGATGTACCACGCATCCGTAAAATCGTTGGTCGTCCCAGTCTTCCCTGCCGACGGCCTGCCCAGTTCCTTCGCGCGCACGCCGGTTCCGAACTGCACCACTTCTTCCAGCATCGCCACCATGGTTCGCGCCGTCTCCGGCGGAATCACGTCGGTCACTTTCGGCCGCGGCTCTTCCAATACGGCGCCGTCGTATGACGTCACCCGCTTAATGTAATGCGGCTCGATATGAATTCCGTCATCCGGGAACACCGTGAACGCCGACACGTGCTCCATCAAAGTCAGGTCCGCCGCGCCCAGCGCCAGAGGCAGATACGGCGGCAGCGGGCTCTCGATTCCAAATTTCCGCGCCAGATCGATTACGTTCTGCACCCCGACGTGTTCCAGCAGCCTCACCGCCGGCACATTGCGCGAATCCGCCAGCGCCCGACGCAACGTGATTCGTCCTTCGAATTTATTGTCGTAGTTGCGCGGTGAATAATTCTGCCCGCCGCTGCGGAACGAGACTGGCTCGTCCACCACCACGTCGAAAGGAGTCAGCCCCGTCTCCAGCGCTTGCGCGTACACATATACCTTGAACGAGCTTCCGGTCTGCCGCAGCGCCTGCGTCGCGCGATTGAATTTCGACGTCTCGAAATCGTATCCGCCCACCATCGCCTTAATGTCGCCTGTGGGATTATCGATCGCCAGCAGCGCCGCTTGCGCCTCTGGAACCTGGTCCAACTCCGTTCGAATCGTGATCCCCGAAACTTCTTTCACCGCCAGGCACACCAGGTCGCCCGCCTTCAAAAATTGCTCCGGAGATTTGTGGCCGGTCCAGGCAAAGTCCGCGGGAGTAAGCATGGCGCGGTACTGTCCAACTTTCACCGACGCGAAAGTCGGCGCGACGCTGGTAATCAAGCCGGTAACGTAATCGCCTTTTTGAACCGTGCCGCGCCAATCGTCATTCTGATATTTCTCCAGCGGCCCCAGATTCTGCTGCAGGATGTTCGGCAGATTTCCGCGCCATCCGTGCCGCCGATCGTAAGAATGTAGCCCATCGCGCACCGCTAAATCTGCGGCCCTCTGCATCCCAATATTCAAGGTTGTGTACACACGCAGTCCTTGCTCATGTACCGCGGCCGTGCCGTAGGTATGCTCCAAATACTCGCGCACCTCTTCGATAAAATACGGCGCCAGATCGTTGCGCAACGACGCGAGCTTCAATCCCAGAGGCTCCGCAGCGGCTGCTTCTGCCTGCGCCCGCGTAATTTTTCCTTCGTGCCGCATCAACGACAAAACGAGGTTCCTCCGCGTTTTGGCCCGTTCCGGATGATTCACCGGGGCATAGATCGGTCCGCGAATAATCGCGGCCAGCGTCGCGGCCTGGCTCAGCGTCAGCCGCTCGATCGGCGTGCTGAAATAATATTCGGACGCCGCCTCGAACCCGTAGTTGCCCGAACCCAGATAAATCTGGTTCGAGTACATCGTGAAAATCTGTTCTTTGGTGTAATGCCGCTCGATCTGTATCGCCAGCAGCGTTTCCTGGATTTTTCGTTGCGCGCTGCGGTCGGAGCGATTCAAAAACAATCCCCCGGCCAGCTGCATGGTCAACGTGCTCGCGCCCTCGGCCAGCCGGTGCTTGGCAATGTCATGCCACGCCGCTTCCAGCACGCGCGGAATATCCACGCCCCAATGTTCCTCGAAGTGCTGGTCTTCCGTGGTCAGCACCGCGTCTTTCAGGACTTTGGGGATTTGCTGGTAAGTGACCAGAATTCTTCGCTGCAGCGCGAACGTGCCGATCGATTGTCCATCGTCGGCGTACAGTTCGGTGACTACGTTGGGGCGGTAATCTTGCAGCGCGCGGATTTCCGGCAGGTCGCTGCTGTACACGAACAGCAGCCCCACTGCCGCGCCCACCGCGATCGCGCAAACCAGCAAAAAAGTGAAGGCCAGGCGGCCAAACACCGTGTCGCCGGTGATCTTCATCGTCGCGCGATAAAATCGTTCCATTGCCCCGTCATTCTATCGCATACCAATCGACGCAAACCGCGCGTGTTGCGTCCGTGTTCTCAAACTGGTCGCAAAAACCATCGAGGAATTTCCCGCCACCGGTCACGTTACTGCGCTATTATTTGGCCGCAAACCGAAACCGAGGACGCCGCCGAAACATGGAAGCCGATCCAATTCTCTTTCGCGATTTAACCTACGTTTTCGTCGCCGCCATCGCCGGCGGCCTGCTGGCCTGGCGGCTCAAGCTTCCGTTGATCCTGGGCTTCGTCCTCGGCGGCATCCTGATCAGCCCGTTTACTCCCGGCATCAAGATTTCCGATCATCACGCCTTCGAAGTTTTCGCCGAAGTCGGCGTGGTCCTGCTGATGTTTTCCATCGGCGTGGAATTTTCCATCCCGGACCTGATGCGGGTGAAGTGGATCGCTCTCGGTGGCGGCACACTAGGAATTTTGCTCTCGTTGGCCATCGCGCTTGGCGCTTCCTGGCTTGCTGGTTGGACCATGATTCAAGGCCTCGTTATGGGCGCGACCATCTCAGTCGCCAGCACCATGGTCCTCGCCCGCCTGCTCGCCGACCGCGACGCCATGGGCACCAATTACGGCCGGGTGATGATTGGTATTACCCTGGTCGAGGACGTCGCGGTGGTCTTCATGACCATCGTCATTCCGATCTTTAGCGGCCCGGCCGAAGGACGTTTGAAGACGGCGGCTTGGACCCTCGGCAAAGCCACCTTGCTTCTGATACCGCTCGCGTTTCTGGCGATGACCGTGGTCCCGCGCGTCCTGCGCCGCGTTTCGCGCACCAAAGACCCGGAGCTTTTGTTGCTCGTCGCTATCGCGATCTGCCTGGTCTCCGCCAGCGTGGCCCAAGCCTGTGGATTCTCCGTGGCTCTCGGCGCGTTCCTCGCCGGTCTCGCCATCAGCGGCGCGGATGACCTGCATCACGCGCACACCACGCTAATTCCGCTCCGCGACGCCTTCGTCGCCTTGTTTTTTGTTTCGCTCGGAACTCTGGTGGTGCCGCAGGTCATCGTCGATCACCTGCCGTTGCTCGGAGTGATGCTGGCCCTGATCATCTTCGGCAAATTCGCCATCTGGTTCGGCGTCATGAAACTCTTCCGGTATTCCACCTGGACATCGATTGCAGTGGCGGTCGGCCTGACTCAAATCGGCGAGCTGTCCTTCATCCTGGTGCAAGTCGCGCGAAAAGCGAACCTCGTCGGCGACGAAGTATTTACCACCACGCTGGCCGCGTCACTCCTCTCCATATTCATCAACGTGCTTCTGGTCCGCGTAGTATTTAAGTGGATCCAACCGAAGCTCGACGCCGAGCATGCCGCAACTCCAGTCGCCCCAAAGCCTGCCCCGGCTCATTGAGAAAATCGCTGCACAAAAAAAGGGCGGCAAACTTCGCCGCCCTGATCGTTTCTACTTTCGGAAAAAAGTGATTTCTGTTTGACTATCCCAACGCCGCTTGCGCGGCGGCGACGCTGTCGTAGCACTTGATCAGGGTGCCCACTTGGGTCATATCGATGAGTGTCTTCACCGGCGTGTTCGCTCCCGCGACCGCCAACTTGCGCTGGGTTCGCTGCGCCGCTACATACGCCCCGACCAGCGCGCCGAGCCCCGCCGAATCCATGTAGGGAACGCCGCTAAAGTCCAAAATAACCTGCTGCGCCGTTTCTTCACGCGTAGCCTCTTGGAACGCGAAAACCGAATGAATCGTCAATGACCCAGTCAGTTTCAAAATCTTCTGCCCGGCCCGGTTGCCGTCACTCGAAACAATCTGCAGCGTGTCGTTCGCCATGGCCGCCGATTTTAGCGAAATACCCGCCACGCCATTGTTAATATTTGGTTACATCGCTGCCCGGAACCTTGTTATTTCACAAGTTACGCCGGTCAGCCGTGCTGCCAGGCTCTCACAGCACAATCGCATCCGCTTCAATTTCCAGCAGCATCTCCGGCGCGATCAGGCTCTTCACTTCGACCATCGACGTCGCCGGCCGGATGCTTCCGAACACCTCGCCATGCGCCCGCCCAATTTCCCTCCACTGCGCGATATTCGTCACAAAAATCCGCGTCCGCACCACGTCGCCCATTTTTGCGCCGGCCTTGCTGAGCGCCGACTCGATATTTTTCAAAATTTGCACGGTCTGCCCATAGGGATCCCCCACCGCCACAATGGCCCCGCTGGCATCGAACGCCGTCGTTCCCGAAACGGATATATAAGGTCCCACGCGCACCGCCCGCGAGTACCCCACCTGCGGCTCAAACGGCGATCCCGAAGAAATATTCAGCCTCTCCTGCATCTCGGCCTCCCCTACGAATCGAATCTCGCGCGCAACTCGGCTGGCATCACCGGACACAAATCTTCCCGCCGCCCAAAAACGCGAAACCGCACGCGTGCCACGAAATCATAAACAAAATCGCGCAACCCTCGCGGCACGACACCCAGCACCACCGCCACAACCGTCCAAGCTCCGCCCAGCCGCCGCAGAATATGTAAGAACGCCTCGGATCGCACCAGCAGCCGCCCATCTGCGGTTAGCACCACCACGCTGTCCGGCAGCGTCTTCCGCTGTTCAGCGGCCACCAGCCGTTGAAAGGTTTCGCCCTGCAGCGGCGCAAACCGAAACAATTTGCCTTCGCGGTCTTCAGCCAAAACAAAACGAACTGCTCGATGACAGAGCCCGCAGTGTCCATCGTAAAACATCAGATCGAGCCTATTTGCGTCGCTCACAACCGGCCGTGATCTCCCGTGCCTACAAATTTGGCGCCGTCAAAAAAAGCATAGCACGCCGGGCACTGAGCCTTTTACCGCCGCGCTTGCGCTGGCCCGCCAGTCACCGAAACTTCCCAGCCCTTCGCCCTTGCCTCATTTTGCCAATTTCTCTACTCTTGATTGTTCCCACTCGCGCATCAGCAGGAGCGAACACGCCCACATGAAGTGCAACAACATTCTCGAAGCGATCGGCCACACGCCGATCATTCGCCTGAATAAACTGGCCAAAGGCTTTCCCGCCGAAGTCTGGGTCAAAGCCGACTACATGAATCCCGGCGGCTCGGTGAAAGACCGCATCGGCCTGTGGATGATCGATGAAGCCGAACGTACCGGCAAACTGAAACCCGGCGGCACCATCATCGAAGGAACTTCCGGCAACACCGGCATGGGACTCGCGCTGGTCGCCTGCGTGCGCGGCTATAAAGTCGTCTTCACCATCACCGACAAGCAATCGCGCGAAAAAATTGATCTGCTCAAAGCGTTCGGCGCCGAAGTAATCGTTTGCCCCACCGCCGTCGAACCCGAAGATCCGCGCAGCTATTACTCCGTGGCCGCAAAACTCGCCCGCGAAATTCCAAATTCTTTTTACCCCAATCAGTATGAAAATCCGGCGAACCCCGACGCGCATTACCACACCACTGGCCCCGAAATCTGGAAAGACGCTGAAGGCAAAATCACTCACTTCATTTGCGGCGTGGGCACCGGCGGCACCATCTCCGGCGTGGGAAAATATCTCAAGGAACAAAATCCCAACGTCAAAATCATCGGCGTCGATCCGGTCGGCTCGCTGTATTACGAAGCATTCAAAACCGGCAAGACCGGCAAAGCTCTGACCTACGTGGTCGAAGGCATCGGCGAAGATTTTTTTCCCGGCACCATGAACATGAAAATCCTCGACGACGTCTACCAGGTGAACGACGAAGAATGTTTCGTCTGGGCCCGACGGCTCGCCAAACAGGAAGCCATCTTCACCGGCGGTTCCGGCGGCGGCTGCATTTCTGCTGCGCTGAAGCTGGCCAAGACCTGCCAACCGGGCGACATGATCGTCGCCTTCATGCCTGATTCCGGCTCGCGTTACATGTCGAAGGTTTACAACGACGGCTGGATGCGGGAGCACAGCTACACCGACGCTGAAGTAGCGCTATCCGCCGCCGACGTCATCCGCGTCAAACGTCAGAATGGCAAAACCCGCGACATGATTGTCGTCGGTCCTTATCAAACGGTATTTCACGCGCTGCAGACCATGCAGCAGCAGGACATTTCGCAGCTTCCGGTTTTCGAAGAAGGAAAATCGATCGGCTCGGTATTTGAAGATCAAATTCTGAATCTGGCGCTGCAGGGGAAAGATCTCCGCAAACTCGTCATTCGCGAAGTCATGGGCAACCCGCTTCCGCAAGTCCCGGCGAATTCACCCATCGAGCGCGTCACCTACATTCTCAGCCACGACAGTCCCGCCGTTTTCGTGGAAATGCCCGACGCCAAACTCGAAGTGCTGACCAAGTTTGACTTGATGGACACCATCGCCGGTCTGGCCACGCAAAAACGCTGAGGCGCATACCTCGCAATTACACTTTTGATGCCTCGTCCTCCGCGACAACGTCCTTGAAATCGGCACGTCACTCTTCAATCTTGGCGAGGTAGCGGTCGGATAACGCCCGGCATGGCATCGTGGGAGAAAGTCGCCCGGATGATATAATGGGTGACTTTTGATACGGCCTTCTTAACTGTGCGGGCCGGGTGCATTTCAGATCGAATCGAGGCGAGCTAACCGGACATGCGGATTGAAGATTTCAACGAGCGCCTGGCCCAAAAAATCCTGGTCACCGACGGCGCCATGGGTTCCCTGCTCTACGAAACCGTCGGACCCCAGCGCTGCGTCGACGAACTGAATTCCACGCACGCCGAAGCCGTGTTTCACGTGCACCAGACCTACATTGAAGCTGGCGCACAGATCATCGAGACCAATACCTTTGGCGCCAACCGCAACAAGCTGGCCCAATTCGGCATGGCCGAACGCGTGGCCGAATTGAACCATCGCGCCGTAAAAATTGCGCGCGAAGCACGCGAAGCCGCCAAACACGAAGTCCTCATCGCCGGCTCCATCGGCCCGCTGGGAATTCAGCAGCACGTGCGCAACCTGCCGCCCGACGAAATCGTGGCCATTTTCAAGGAGCAGGCCGCAGCGCTCGAAGAACGCGGCGTCGATCTTTTCGTCCTCGAAACCTTCAGCGACCTCGATGAACTTGCGGCCGCGGTCGACGCAATCCGTTCGTTTTCCCGGCTCCCCGTCGTTGCCCAGCTCACCTATTCCGATGAAGGCACCACTTTCGGCGGCACTCGCCCCCAAGACGCTTGGGAAAAACTAAAAGAGAAAAATATTCAAGCCATCGGCGCGAATTGCACCATCGGTCCGCAGCTTCTTCTGCCGGTTTTGCAGAGTCTCGCCGCCAACGCCACGATTCCCTTGTCCGCCATGCCCAACGCCGGATTCCCCAAACGTATCGGCGATCGCACGGTCTACCCGCGATCCTCTCCGGAATATTTCGCGCTTTTCGCCAAAGAAGCGGCCCAAATCGGAGCGCGCATTCTCGGCGGCTGCTGCGGCACCACGCCGGATCACATCCACGCCATGGCTGAGGCCGTGAAAAAGATTACTCCCGCATCTTCTGGCGCCCGGGGCGCCCGGG
>JGI12631J13338_1000005_pt1 | contig 123700 bp, 104 predicted proteins | sample BlaSpr_A8_Ref_O1_FD_13338 | JGI IMG/M metagenome (IMG submission 13338) | reverse complement strand
GACGTCGAGACGGTTCTCGACGTTTCGGTGCAGATCGCCGAAGGGCTCGACGCCGCGCACGCCGAAAATATCGTGCACCGCGACATCAAGCCCGCCAATATTTTCGTCACCAAGCGCGGGCACGTGAAGATTCTGGATTTTGGCCTGGCCAAGGCCACGCCGAAAGATGGCGGCGCGGATCAAGACGCCACCCTCGCCGCCGGCGCCGCTGGGGGAGTTTCCGCCGAACACCTCACCAGCCCGGGCACGGCGGTGGGTACGGTGGCTTACATGTCTCCCGAACAGTTGGGTGCGAAAGAACTGGATGCGCGCACGGATTTATTTTCGTTTGGCGCGGTGCTGTATGAGATGACCACCGGCACACTTCCCTTCCGCGGTGATAGTTCGGCGCTGATTTCGGATGCGATTCTGCATCGCGCTCCGGTGCCGCCGGTGCGGCTGAATCCGGACATTCCGCCGAAGCTGGAAGACATCATTAACAAGGCGCTGGAGAAAGATCGCGAACTGCGTTACCAGCACGCAGCCGACGTGCGGGCCGACCTGAAGCGGTTGAAGCGGGAGACGGATTCGCCGCACCTGGTAACGGCGGGTTCGGCCAGTTCGACCGCAGTGGCGGCCGATAGCGATTCCCGCCTGGTCGCGCAGCCGGCCGCGAGCGCGACGAGTGCGGTTTCGACGGTTGGCGCGTCATCGTCGACATCGTCGCCGTCGACGTCCACTACTACGCCAGCGGCGGGTATTCCGGCGGTTGGCTCGGGGAATCTCTGGAAGATTCTGGGCGGCGCAGCCGCGGTAGTGGCGCTGATTGCAGGTGGGCTGTACTTCCGTGCGCAAGGAGCGAAGCCGCTCACCGAAAAAGATACGGTGGTGCTGGCGGATTTCACCAACACGACGGGCGACACGGTGTTCGACGGGACCCTGCGGCAGGGACTCGCGGCGCAACTCGAACAGTCGCCGTATCTGAATATCGTTTCAGACGACAAAATCGGCGGGACGCTGAAGCTGATGGGCCTGGCGCCTGACGCGCGATTGACCCGCGAAATTTCGCGCCAAGTGTGCGAGCGGAACGCTTCCGCAGCGGTGATCGATGGATCGATTGCCAGCATCGGCGGACAATACGCGATCGGCTTAAGCGCGGTGAACTGCAAAACGGGCGAAACCATCGCCACCGAACAGGTGACCTCCGCAGACAAAGCGCACGTGCTCGACGCTCTCACCAAAGCGTCCTCGCAAATTCGAAACAAACTGGGCGAGTCGCACGATTCACTGGCCAAGTTCGATACCCCGCTGGCCGAGGCGACGACGCCTTCGCTCGAAGCTTTGCAGGCCTACAGCCTCGGATTCAGAGCGCAGCAGATCCAAAACGACCAAGTAGCGGCGGTGTCCCTGCTAAAGCGGGCGATCGAACTAGATCCGAATTTCGCTATCGCCTACGCGCCGCTAGGCACAGCCTACAACAACATCGCCGAACCGGGGCTGGCATCCGACAACCTGAAGAAGGCCTACGCGCTGCGGGACCGCGCCAGCGAGCGAGAGAAAATTTACATCGATACGCATTACTTCCACTTTGTCACCGGCGATCTGGACAAGGCGGTGGAAGCCTACAACCTTTGGATCCAAACCTATCCACGCGACGAAGGACCCCGGACCAACCTCGCCGTGATCTACGGTATTCTCGGCCAGCCCCAGAAAGCGCTGGAGACGGCGAAAGCAGAGTTCGACCTGGATCCTGCGAGCGGGCTCAGTGCCGCGAATGTCGCGGGCAACTATCTCGCGACCGGGCGCCTGGATGAGTCGCGCTCCACGATTGAGATGGCTCAATCGAAGAAGCTTGACTCGTACGTCCTGCACGCCGATCTCTACAACATCGCATTCCTGGACAAGGATGCGGCGGGAATGGCCAAAGAGATTGCCTGGGCTACCGGCAAGCCGGGCGTGGAGGATCTTTTCTCGGGATTGACGCCAACGGCGCCGCGGCCCACGGAAAGGTTTCGAAAGCGCGAGAATTGACAAATCGCGCGGTTGGTTTGGCGGAGCACGCCGACGAAAAAGAAACGGCTGCCAGCTACGAAGCCAACCTGGCCGAGTTTGAAGCTCGCTTGGGCAACTCCGCGGAAGCGAAGCAGAGGGCTGCCGCAAGTCTGGCGCTAGCGAGGAATCGTGACGTTGACGCAGCCGCCGGGATAGCGCTAGCCATATGACCGCGAGCCTACCCGACGATACCATCGTCAAGTTCATATACGTGCCAACGATCCGGGCGGCTGCCGCAGTGCATCAGGGAAACGGTAGCAAGGCGATCGAATACCTGCAGGTCACCGCGCCTTACGATCTCAGTAGCAACCTCGCCTTGCTCCCGGTGTATCTGCGCGGCGACGCGTTCCTACTGCAGAAGGACGGCCCGGCGGCCGCGGCCGAATTTCAGAGGATACTGAATTATCCTGGCATTGTTGGGAATGATCCCAGCAGTTCGCTCGCGCGTCTCGGCCTCGGCCGCGCGTACGCGCTCGAAGCCGCGTCGGCGCAAGGCGCCGAGGCCGACGCCGCCCGCGCCAAAGCCCGCACCGCCTACCAGGATTTTTTCGCGCTGTGGAAAGACGCCGACCCTGACGTGCCCATCCTGAAACAAGCCAAAGCCGAATACGCGAAACTGCAGTAGCGATCTGGAATTAGTGCATTGCGGAAGGCGATGCGTTCGTTGACTTGGCCGCTTCGCAAAGTCTAAGATGTGCGGCTCATGGCCGATCCTCCTCCGTTTGTTGGCCGCACGGTTTCCCATTACCGCATTGTCGAAAAGCTCGGCGGCGGCGGTATGGGCGTGGTCTACAAAGCGCAAGATACGCGCCTGGATCGTTTCGTCGCCCTGAAATTCCTTCCCGTGGAACTGGCGCGCGACCCGCAGGCCCTCGAACGGTTTCGGCGCGAAGCCAAGGCCGCGTCGGCGCTCAATCATCCCAACATTTGCACCATTTACGACATCGGCGAGGATGCCGGCGAGGCGTTCATCGCCATGGAGTTCATGGACGGGGTGACGTTGAAGCACCGTATCGGCGGGCGCCCGATGGAGACGGAAACCGCCCTCGAAATTGGAATCCAGATCGCGGAAGGACTCGACGCCGCGCACAGCGAAGGCATCGTCCATCGCGACATCAAGCCGGCCAATATTTTCATCACCAAGCGCGGCCACGCCAAAATTCTGGATTTTGGTTTGGCCAAGCTGGCGCCGAAGGCTGAAGCCTCCCGAGCCTCGGACGCAACGCTAGCCACGAACGACCGCGGCGGAATCGACGAGGAAAATCTCACCAGCCCGGGGACCGCCGTGGGGACGGTCGCGTACATGTCTCCCGAGCAGTTGGGCGCGAAAGAATTGGACGCGCGCACGGATTTGTTTTCGTTCGGCGTAGTGCTCTACGAGATGGTCACCGGCACCATGCCGTTCCGTGGCGACACCTCCGCCGTGATCACCGAAGCGATTCTGAATCGCACGCCGGTGCCGGCCGTGCGGCTGAATCCCGATGTGCCAGCAAAGCTGGAGGATGTGACCAACAAGGCGCTGGAGAAGGACAAGAAGCTGCGTTACCAGAGCGCAGCCGACCTGCGCACGGATTTGCAGCGCGTTCGACGCGATACGGAATCCGGACGCTCGGCGGCCGCCGCCGCGGCAGCAGCGGGTTCGCTCACTTCCGCATCGAGCAGCGCCACTTCGACCGGCACTACGGCGGCAAAGCCAGCGGCGCGCTGGAAAATCATTGCGCCCGTCGCGGCCCTGGTAATTCTCGGCCTGGGCATCGGCGGCTGGCTCTACTTCACGCACCAGGTTCACGCACTGAAGGCCAGCGATACAGTAGTTCTCGCCGACTTCATCAACAAAACCGGCGACGCGGTTTTTGACGACACGCTCAAGCAGGCGCTCTCGGTGAGCCTGGCGCAATCGCCGTTCCTGAATATTCTCTCCGACGGGAAAGTGCGGAGCACGATGAAGCTGATGGGACGGTCTCCAGGTGATCCGGTTCCGCCGGATGTGGCCCTGGATCTCTGCCAGCGCAGCGGCAGCGCCGCCGTCTTTTCCGGCTCGATTGCCGCGCTGGGTAGCCAATACGTGGTGGGCCTGAATGCCGTGAACTGCCGGAATGGAGAAACGCTGGCGCAGGAGCAGGTGCAAGCCGCGCACAAAGAGGACGTGTTGCAGGCGCTGGACCAAGCCTCGGCCAAACTGCGCGAGAAGGTGGGCGAATCGCTGGGCACCATCGAGAAATTCGACACGCCACTCTCGGAAGCCACGACGTCTTCCCTCGACGCGCTGAAAGCCTACTCGCAGGGCAGGAAGGTAGCTCATTCTGGAGACTACGCCGGTGCGATTCCCTACTACAAGCGCGCCATCGAACTCGATCCCAAATTTGCGGTGGCCTATACGAATCTGGCCATTCAGTATTCGAACCTTTTCGAATCCGGAGCGGCGAACGAAAACTTTACCAAGGCTTTCGAACTCCGCGAGCGCACCAGCGAGCGGGAGCGGCTGGTCATCGAGGCCCACTACTATACTTATGCCACCGGAAACCTCGAGAAAGCACGAGCGACCTATAAGCGCTGGGCGCAAGCGTACCCGCAAGACAACGCGGCCTACGGCAGTCTGGCGGCCATCGAACTGGAGACCGGGGACTACGACCAGGCCATGAAGAACACGCAGGAAGCGGTGCGCGTGTCGCCCGATTCCAGCACCGATTACGGAAATCTCGTGGGCTTGTCCGTCGCGCTGAACCGTTTCGACCAGGCGAAGTCGCTCTACCAGGTCGCTGTGGCCCAAAAGTCCGAAAACTTTTCCCTGCACGCGAACCGGTATGCTTTAGCTTTTCTCGAAGGCGATCGAGCCGAAATGGACCGGCAGATGGCTTGGGCTGCCGGAAAAGCCGGGGCAGAGGACAATCTGCTTTCCATCGCCTCCGATACCGAGGCGTACTACGGGCGCAACGCCAAGGCTCTGGAACTTTCGCGCCGGGCCATTGATTCGGCCAAACGCGATGACCAGAAAGAATCGGCCGCAGAGTGGCAGCTGGAAGCGGCCCTGCGCGAAGCGGAATTGGGAAACAGCACGGACGCCCGAGAGCAGGTGAAAGCCGCACTGACCCTGGCGTCCAATCACGATTTGCAGATTCTGGGCGCTCTGGCTTTGGCGCGCGCGGGCGATTCCGCCCCGGCCGCCAAGCTCGCCGACGACCTGGCAAAAAAATATCCGGAAGACACGCTCTTGAATGACTTTTGGCTGCCCACCATTCGGGCGTCGATCGAAATCGGCCGGAACAATGCGGACCAAGCGGTTGAGATTCTTCAGGCCGCCCTACCCTACGAGCAAGGCTCGCCCAACGCCGGTGCGGCCGCCGGCGCTACGCTTTACCCGATATACGTGCGCGGCGAGGCGTATCTGAGATTGCGCCAGGGAAAAGAGGCCGCCGCGGAGTTTCAGAAAATCCTCGATAAACGGACCATCGTGCAGAATTTCATCACCGGCGCGCTCGCGCATCTGGGGCTCGCTCGCGCATACGCGCTTGAAGCTGCGTCCGCCCAAGGCGCCGAGGCCGACGCCGCCCGCGCCAAGGCGCGCGCCGCCTACAACGACTTCTTCACGCTGTGGAAAGACGCCGACCCCGATATTCCCATCTTGAAAGAAGCCAAAGCTGAATACGCGAAACTGCAATAGCCAGCGGTGAATTTCTCGTGGTCCATCGCCTAACCGCGGCTGCCCGATTTGTGGGCCAGTGGGTTGAAGTTGACGCCGAGCCTTACATCCCCATGCTCGGCGCCGCCGTTCCGTCGGACCATTTTTCAACGCCTACCAGGGACACGACCAGCGGAGGAAAGCTCTTCAGCTGCGGATACGCGTCCGGGGACATCGCCCAATAATTAACGCAAACCATCACCCAAGAATTACCGCAAACAGGTTCCTTCACGGAATCGTAGAACATCAGGTGCGGCATATTGTGGCCGCCCTGATCGGTAAGATAGGAGGCCTTGCCCATCATGTAGCACACGGTTCCCGGCTCCAGCGCCGGCAATTGTTTCTTTTCGATTGCCGTCGCCATGGCGGCGACGATCTCCGCTTGGGAGTGCCCGGCCAGCACGAGTTCGGTGCGTTTCGTATCCAGCGGCAACACCGACCGCGCGCCCGGTGGATTCAGGCAGCCCGCAGCGCGAACTTTCGGATTCCAAAATTCGGGATTATCGAACATGCCGCCCCAGGCACGGCCGACCCAGCACACCCAGCCATTTTTGCCTTCGATGGCGGTTTCGTAGCCGTGCCGGGTCAGGACGAGGATCGTGGCGTCGTGCGAGATGGCGTCCGGAGCGGCGCTGCGGGCCAGCGCGATTTCCGCATCGCGATCCATCAGATATTGTTCGAGCGGGGCCATGGTGGCATACGGGGGTTTGACGTCTTGGTTTTTCTGGGCGCCATCCTGGGCGGCGACTGGCCGCGGCGCGACGAGGGCGGCGAGCACCAGCGCACCCGCCAAAATGATGTGCAGCTTCTTTGGTTTCATTGGTTTTCTCCGGTTCGGTCCGACCGCGACCTAGTGCCGTTCGACCGGGCACTCGTCGCGCGCTTGCCGGGCGAATAGTTGGCCTTCACTCGAGCGTCGAACGGCGAGACCGGAAATCGACAAATCTTCCAAAAAATTGGGCCTTAAACGCGCGTCGAACAATCTAAAATGGCGGCTAATCCAATCATCACCTGAACCTGGCCAGGTTACGGAGGAGCATAAAAGCATGAAGCCCAAGAACACGATTTGCCTCTGGTATGACCAAGACGCGCTGGATGCGGCGCAATTCTACGCGGCCACTTTTCCCGACAGCAAAGTCACCGCGGTGCACCAGGCGCCGGGCGACTATCCCGGCGGCAAGGCCGGCGATGTGCTGACCGTGGAGTTCACCGTCGTCGGCATCCCCTGCCTCGGGCTCAACGGCGGCCCGATGTTCAAGCCTAACGAGTCATTTTCTTTTCAGATCGCCACGGACAATCAGGACGAGACCGACCGCTACTGGAACGCGATCGTTGGCAACGGCGGCGGGGAAAGCCAATGCGGATGGTGCAAGGACCGCTGGGGCCTTTCCTGGCAGATCACTCCGCGTGCGCTGGTCGATGCGCTCTCGGCCGGTGGTGCCGAATCCAAGCGCGCCTTCGCGGCGATGATGACCATGAAGAATATCGACATCGCCAAGATCGAGGCCGCGCGGCGCGGCTGAACTTAACATCGCGCTGCCCGGCGATTCGAATTGAATTCCCTGGAAGCTAGGGAAAAGCGGCGAAAGGCTCGGCGGTGGCCAGCTCGGGGATTTCGATGTGGATCTGGGTGCCTTCGCCTTCCTTGCTGCGGATATTCATCTTGAACTGGTCGCCGTAGAGCAGACGCAGGCGTTCGTGCACGTTGGTAATGCCGATTCCGCCGCCATAAACCTCGGCCAGACGCTCCGGCGAAATGCCCATACCGTTGTCTTCGATTTCGATCAGCAGGCGGCCATTCACATTGCGCGCGCGGAGATGAATCTGTCCGCCTTCGAGGCGCGGCGCCAGGCCGTGCTTGATGGAATTTTCCACCATGGGCTGCAACAACATGCTGGGCACAAAAGTTTCGAGCGAATCTTCGTCGATGTCCTTGAAGATTTGCAGCTTGTCGCGGCCGAAGCGGATTACTTCGATGTCGAGATAGTCGTCGATGAAGGCCAGTTCTTCGCGCAGCGGGACGAAGGTCTCATGCTTGCGCAGCAGCCTCCGCAAAATATTCGAAAGCTTCAACACCACGCCCCGGGCCATGTCCGGATCGAAGCGAATCAGCGACGAAACCGTATTCAGCGTATTGAACAAAAAGTGCGGATTGATCTGGCTGGTCAGCGCGTCCATGCGCGCCTTCAGCAGCAGTTGTTGGTTCTGGGCCAGGTTCATCTCGATGCGCGTGTTGTTCCAGATTTTGATGGCCATGGCCACGCTCATCATCGAGGACATCACGACCAGCAGCGAGTAGCCCCAGTTGGTCGGGTGCCAGGAGAAGAGCCAGTGGCGCGGAACGGCGTCGGCGAGTTCGATTTGGCCCACGGTCAGCGCGACGCAAGTGAACAGCGGCAGCATGGCCCAGTTACCTTTGCGAAAACGGAAGTAGCGCCAGATCCACTGCGGAATATTGACGAAGAGAAACGGGCCGAAATGCCAGATGTCTTCTTTTTCAGGCATCACCTCGCGCACGGTGCCGGCGATTAAACCTACCAGCGCGGCCAGCGGACTCGAAAGCCATTCGTGATTGCCGAAGGCGGGCAGGCTGATCAGCGACCCGCCGAGCAGGCCGACGATGCGGCCGCCGATCAGGCCCATCAGAAACGAACCTTCCAGGGTGAGATCGAAAAACCGGTAGCCGCCCACCAGGCGCAGCACCACGCCGATGGCCAGCGGCGGCGTGAGGAACAGCAGCAACATTACTTTTTGGTCGGAGTCGCGGATTTCGGTGAACAGAAGATTGCGGAACGGGCGGAAACGCACCAGCAGCGCGGCCAGGGCGGCGGCGAAGCCGACCTTCAAAATCATCGCAAAAAGTAGGTCTTTTCCGGAGAAAAGTGGATCCATTTCGCTCGCGCACCTGCCCGCACTGCTCCGAGCTACGTTAGCCAAAGCGGCCAGCGATGTAAAGCAAGCGACGTGGTCGTGCGTCGATTCATGTAGCTTCCGCTTGCGGCTGCTGCCGCGCTGCCGTCATGATGTAAGCACATGGAGCCACTGTGGAGTGCCAAGGATCAAGCTAAGCGCCTGGCGGAGCTGACCGCCGGCACGGGCGATCCGGAAAAAGAAACGCCGCTGCGGCGCGACGTGCGCTCGCTGGGCGTGCTGCTGGGCCGCGTGCTGGTCGAGCAGGGCGGCGAAGGGTTACTGGAAAAAGTGGAGGAACTGCGGCGGCTTTTGATCCAGCAACGTGAAGAAGATCCGGGCACCGCGGCGACTGCGAAAAATTCGCTGATGACGCACGCCCGTGATGTCATTGGGAAAATGGAGTTGCACGACGCGTATCGCGTGACCAAAGCGTTCGCGATTTATTTCGAATTGACCAATCTGGCTGAAACCAATCACCGCAAGCGCCGCCGCCGCGCGGCGAAATTGAACACCGGTCAGCCGCCGCTGGCCGGATCGTTTCGCGGGACCCTGCTGCGCATGCGTGACGCGGGAATTCCCGCCGCCGACGCGCTGGCCGCGCTGCAAAAAGTAAAAATCGTGCCGGTTTTTACCGCGCATCCCACCGAAGTGGCGCGGCGCACGGTGTTGATGACTCGCCGGCGGATCGCCCAGCATCTGGAAAATCTGGATCGCCTGCCCTTGCCCGAAGCGGACGCGGTAGATCTGGAAACATTGATCCTGGCGGAAATTACTTCGCTGTGGCAGACCGACGAAGTGCGCATGAAAAAGCCCGGGGTGATAGACGAGGTCCGCATGGGCCTGGATCACTACCCGATGACCCTGTTTGAGACGCTGCCGAAAGTGTATGCGGAGTTCGCGGAATCGTTTCGGGCGGTCTACGGCGCCGAGTTGGGGCACGACGAAATCGGCGAGGTGATTCGTTTTGGTTCGTGGATTGGTGGCGACCGCGACGGAAATCCTTTGCTGACGCCGCAATCGACCGCCGACGCGCTGGAAATGGCGCGGCGGGTGGTGCTCGATTCTTATTTGCAGGAAATTGCGCGGCTGATCGATCAGTTGAGTTCGTCGCTGCGGCAGACGGGATGTTCGAGCGAGTTACGCAGTGCGCTGGGTTCGTACCAGTCGATCATGGGCGATGAACCGTCGCTGGGAAAGTGGATCTCGGAGACGGAGTTGACCCGGCAGTTCGTGGATTTCGTGCGGATTCGTTTGCAGTACAGCCGCGATGAATCGCGGAATTCGCGCGCGTACCAATCGCCGGATGAATTGGTGCGCGATTTGGAATTGGTCCGGTCCAGCCTCGCGGAAAATGGCGGCGAGCGGCTGGCGGAATTGATCGTCGATCCTTTTTTGCGCACGGTGAAGACTTTCGGGTTCCATCTGCACACGCTGGACATTCGCCAGCACGCCAAAGTGCATGCGGCGGCGCTGGCCGAAATTGCCGCGGCGGAAACCGCGAAGCCGGGTTCGGGGCTGGCGGTGAAAGCGGAACGCACCCGCGACGTGCTCGACACCTTCCGCATGGTGGCGAAACTGAAAAAATTGTATCCGCCCGAAGCGATCCGTCTTTACGTGATCAGCGGGACCGAATCGGCGAACGACATCTTCGACTGGCTGAGACTGGCGAAACTTTGCGGCGTGCAAGTAGCTGCTTCGGGAGACGATCCCGGATTGATGCCGGTGCCGCTTTTCGAATCGATCGATTCGCTGCGCGACGCAGGAAAAATCATGCGCGCGGTCTGGACCTCGCCGGAATATGCGCCGCTGCTCGATTCCTGGAACCGCGAGCAGGAAGTGATGCTGGGCTATTCCGATTCGAACAAGGACGGCGGGATGATTACCAGCACCTGGGAATTGCAGAAAGCGCATCGCGAGCTGCACCAGGTGGCGCGCGAGTGCGGCGTGAAACTGCGTTTGTTTCACGGACGCGGTGGAACCGTGGGCCGGGGCGGCGGCCCCACGCATCGCGCCATTCTGGCGCAGCCGGTGGGCGATTTTTCGGGCGAGATTCGCATCACCGAGCAGGGCGAAGTGCTGAACTGGAAATATTCCGACCCGGTACTGGCCGAATGGAATCTGGAGCTGATGGTCGCTGCGTCCCTCGAGGCCTTGACCCGGCCGAGCGGGCGCACCGCGCACGACGATCGCAAGTGGGACGAGGCGATGGAGGAAATTTCCCGCGACGCATATTCGTTTTACCGCCAACACATCGCCGAGAATCCGCAAGTTCTGGAGTATTTCGAGCAGGCCACGCCGGTGAACGAACTGGTTTTTGCGCGCATGGGCTCACGGCCGGCGCGACGGTCGCAGAGCCGCGAACTCGCCGACCTGCGCGCGATTCCCTGGGTGTTTGGATGGATGCAAAGCCGGCATGCGGTACCCGCCTGGTTTGGCGTGGGCTACGCACTCGATCGCTATGCGGCGAAAAGTCCGGAGTACGTGACGCGGCTGAAAGAAATGATGAAGTCGTTCACTTTGTTCTCGGATCTGGCGCGCAATGTGGAGATCGCCATGGCCAAAGCGGATATGGAGATCGCGCATCTTTATGCGACGACTCTCGTGGCCGACGAAAAATTGCGGGAAAGCGTGTTCGGCGTGCTCTCTGAGGAATTCGAGCGCACCCGGCGCATGTTGTTGACGGTAACTGCCCAGGATGACCTGTTGGAAGGCAATTCGGTGCTGGCGCAATCGATCCGTTTGCGGAATCCATATGTAGACCCGATGAGTCTAATCCAAGTGGAACTGCTGCGCAGGAAGCGCACCGGACCACAAACCGATGAGCGCGACAACGCATTGGGCGCCACGATCAACGGCATTGCCGCCGGTCTCCACAACACAGGATAGGTTCGCGCAGCGCCGGCGGCGAATCGTCGACCATGGCAGGCTGGGCCCGCCTGTTATACTCAAGGATTCCATGAAGCGAAAAATCAAAACCAGCAAGAAAGGCGCGGTCCGGGTCGTCGCGGCCGCGTCGTTGCCTACCGGTTTCGGCAATTTCCGGATTTTCGGCATTGAGGGAAAACCGGGCGAAGAAGCCGTGGCGATTCAGCACGGGAAAATCGCGAGCGGAGCGAATGGCAACGACAAGAAGGCGCCGCTGGTACGAGTACATTCGCAATGCCTGACCGGCGATGTTTTCACTTCGCAGCGCTGCGATTGCCGCGCACAACTGGAATTTTCGTTGCGCAAGATTGCCAAAGAACCTTCCGGCCTCGTGCTGTATTTGCCGCAGGAAGGCCGCGGAATCGGGTTGATCAATAAATTGAAGGCGTATGAGTTGCAGGACGCCGGGCTCGACACGGTGGAGGCGAACCGCAAACTCGGCTTCGCCGACGACGCGCGCGATTATGAATTCGCCGCCGAAGCGCTGAAGTCTCTCGGCATTCAGGCGGTGCGGCTGCTTTCCAATAATCCGGACAAGGTGACCCAGCTCGAGCAGGGCGGCATTCGCGTCGTCGAACGAGTTCCCTGCCGGCCGCGCACCAGCCATCATTCGAAATCGTATTTGCGCACCAAGCAGGAAAAGATGGGGCACCTGCTGCCCGATCTCTAGACCTCTTTACCCCAACCGATGCTAAGTCCCAAGTTTCCTCTTGACCGCGGTCGGCTTCGGGACAATACTAAACCATATGGTTAACAATCAACGGGCGCTGGATTCGACCTTCGCCGCGCTGTCCGACGCGACCCGCCGCGGCATTCTGGCGCGGCTGGCCACGGGCGAAGCTTCGGTGACCGAACTGGCCAAGCCCTACGACATGTCATTGCCTGCCGTATCGAAACATTTGCGCGTGCTGGAATCGGCGGGCCTGGTAGCCCGCAGCAAGGACGGGCGAGTGCATCGTTGCCGGCTGGAGGCCGCGCCGATGAAAAGCGCCGCCGACTGGATGGCGCACTACCGCCAATTCTGGGAAGCGCAGCTCGATTCGCTGCAACGCTATTTGGAAAATTCCACCGAGAAGGAGAAACAGCCATGGCCGAAGCACAAAAAATCGCGTCGCCGCTGACTCTGCGCTTGAAGCGCACCATGCCATTCCCGCGCGAACGCGTCTTCGCGGCGTTTTCCCAGCAGGAGCAGATGAACCAGTGGATGTGCCGCGACGCGAAGAATCACGAGATCCGCTACACCAAGTTCGACTTCCGGGTGGGCGGCGGCTTCGATCTGGAGATTCGCACGCCGAACGGACAGGTCTACGCCATGCGCAATACTTATTTGGAAATCGTGAAGCCCGAAAAAATTAAATTCAGCTGGAGCTACGAACATTTGGGCCCGGACGGAAAACGATCGGATGACGGGCTCGAAGGAACTTTGGTAACTTTCCAGTTTCACGACCGCCAGGGCTCGACCGAAATCGAACTGACCCACGAATTGCTGCCGAACGCGAAACAGGTCGAAGATCACCAGCGTGGATGGACCGGTTGCCTGGATTCACTCAGCGAGCTACTGTCCAAGCTGCCGGCCTGATCGGAATCGGATTCCGGAGGTGCGAAATGAAAAAAGGATTTGCGTCGATCGTGGGTTCATTGCTGCTCATCGCGATTGCGGCTTACGCGCAATCTCCGGCCAAAGCCACGGACAGCGGATTTGACCGGCTAAAAATATTGGTGGGCGACTGGGTCGCAACCGGTGAGGACGGAAAACCGTTTACGAATAATATCCGGCTAGTGTCGAATCGCACGGCGCTGCAGGAGACTTTTCAAACCGGCCAAGACAATCAAATGATTACGATGTACTCCGCCGATGGCAGCCGGGTGGCGCTGACCCACTACTGCTCGATGGGCAATCAGCCGCGCATGGAAACTCCGGCGGTAGCGGGCGCTACCGACGAATTTGTTTTTTCCTTCACCGGCGCGACGAACCTGCCGACTCCGGATGCGTCGCACATGCATCGCCTGGTGCTGCAGATTGACGATGCGGATCACTTCAGTGAGACCTGGACGTTTCGGGAAAAGAAGGGCGACAACAAACGCACGTTTAATTTTGTGCGGAAGAAGTAATCCAGCGATGCGCGGCGGGGCCTTGGTGGAACCGTAGAAATTTGCGGGAGGCGAAATGAAAGTCAAATTTACGATGCTGGTCACGCCGATGATTGTCCTGTCTCTGGGCACACTGCACGCGCAAACTCCGAGCAAGCCCGCAGGCGGTTTCGATCGGCTGAAAGTTCTGGCGGGCGAATGGCAGGGTACCGACGAAAGCGGCAAGCCGGTGACCAGCACCTTCCGGCTGGTTTCCAACGACACGGCGCTCGAAGAAACCTTTCAAAGCGATAAGGACAAGGAAATGGTGACGATGTACACGCCGGACGGAAGCCGCGTGGCCTTAACGCATTACTGCTCGAAGGGCAATCAGCCAAAAATGGAAAGTCCGGCGGTAACAGCGACAGCCGACGAATTCGCGTTTACCTTCACCGGCGCGACGAATCTGGCCAGTCCGGAGGATACGCACCTGCATCACCTGGTGTTGCAGATCGATGATGCCGAGCATTTCACCGAAACCTGGACGATTCACGAAAAAGGTCACGACACGAAGAGGGTGTTTAAGTTCACTCGAAGAAAATAAGGGTCGGAGTTTCGGTAGCGCTGCTTAGCCGCCCCCGACAAAATGCACAATTTCGAAAGTGTCGTTGGCCTGCACCGCCGTGGCGTTCCATTCGGTGCGCGGCAAAATATCGAGATTGCGTTCGATCGCCACGCGCTTGTTACCCATCCCCAAATGTTCGAGCATGGCGGTGACGTTCAGTCCCTCCGGAATTTCCTGCGCTTCCCCGTTGATCTTGATCTTCATCGGAAAATTCTCACCCTATAGCGGCTTGGTGGCTTCCGCTTCGGCGGGTTTTTGGCGGGTGCGCATTGAAAAACGAATTTCGTCCTGGTGGGCATCGGCTTTGGCTTGAATGACCAGCGCGAGATCGCCCTTGCCCAGCGGCGGCAGCGGAAACTGAATTTGCGCGCGCCCCAGTTCGTCGCTTTGGGTGGAATGGGTGCCGTCGCGCAATGCGCCTTCGATGATGGCGTCCACCTGGGCTCCGGGCTGTGGGCGGCGGTCAGTGCGGCGCGAAACCTCTAACTCCAGAGACACTTTCCCGGCGCTCAGCCAGGACCCCGGATTCAGCAACTGGATCTGGATGCCGGCCGGACGCGCCGCCGCCGGGCTGGAGGCTTCCGTCGCGGCGACGATTTCAGCGTCCAAAGCGCCGGAGCGCAAAGCTTCTATCACCGCGCGGTGCTGGTCCTGTACCCGCTGGTGCAACAATTCGGGAGTAAACGACGGCGAACCGGCGAAATCCTCATAATTAGAAGACTTCCGGTGCAGGATGCGCCCACTTTGATACACCAGTGTGTCGATGGCCGGGTGGCTGGGGCCACGATCTTCGGTCTGCACGTGAAAAACCTGCTCGCCGACCTTGATGTCCGTGTTGAAGCCGGAGCTCATTGCGCCGCGACACCTTCTTTCCTTCGCGCCGAATCAAAAGAAACGAACAAATAAAATTTGAAGTTAACGAGACTTCATTTGACCGGCTGCGTTTCGCTCGTTATTATACCAGCGCCAAGAAAATGAACGCTAATTACCTCGACAGTTATGGCCCGTTGTTGCTGATGTTTATACTCGCCTGCGGCATGGCGGGAGCCCTGCTGGTGCTGTCCACCCTGGTAGGAAAACACAAGCGTTCGCGGGAAAAAGACATGCCGTACGAGTGCGGCATCAAGCCCACCGGCGATGCGCGCGAGCCGGTCCACGTGCAGTTCTACATGGTGGCGCTGCTCTTTATTCTCTTCGATATCGAAGCAATTTTCTTGTACCCCTGGGCGCTGGTTTATAGCGACTTAAAGGTGTTCGGATTCATCGAAATGGTGCTATACATCGCCATTCTGCTGACCGGTTACATTTATCTCTGGAAGAAGGGCGCGCTCGACTGGAGCCGCTAAGCCGTCCGGGAGAAATAAAAGCAAAGTGGGACCACAGGAAACCGATAAAAACCCAGTGGTAAAGAAGCTGCGGGACTGGGACGCGAAAGCAGTCACCGAAGTGATCGAATACCGGGGCGAAACGACGGTGGTCGTCCCCCGGGAAAGTCTCCGTCGCGCCTGCGAGTATCTGTGTACTGAGCCCTCCCTGCGTTTTTCGCTGCTGGCGGATATCACGCCCACCGACCGGTTCCCCATGGAGCCGCGCTTTGAAATCAATTACCACCTGGTTTCCTTGGACCGCCGCGAGCGCATCCGCCTGAAAGTCCGCATTCCCGGAAACGACCCGACGATGCCCAGCGTCACACCGGTGTGGCCCACCGCGAACTGGCACGAACGCGAAGCGTGGGACCTGTTCGGCATTCGCTTTGAGGGGCATCCCGACCTGCGCCGCATCCTGATGCCGGACGACTGGGAGGGCCATCCCTTGCGCCGGGATTACCCCACTGAAGGATACCGATGACCACCACCGTCGAAACGCCGATCGGCCCAGCGCAAACGATGGTCCTCAATATGGGCCCGCAGCACCCGTCGACGCACGGGGTGTTGCGCGTGATTTTGGAGATGGACGGCGAAATCGTGGTCAAGGCCCAGCCGGTGATTGGGTATTTGCACACCGGCATCGAGAAATCCTGCGAGGCGAAAACCTATTCGCAGATTGTGACCCTGACCGACCGCATCGATTATCTGGCGCCGCTTTCGAATAATCTGGGCTACTGCCTGGCGGTGGAGAAGATTTTGGGCGTGGAAGTTCCGAAGCGCGCGCAGTACATCCGCGTGCTGCTGGCGGAATTGACGCGCTGCGCTTCGCACCTGGTTTGGCTGGGCACGCATGCCATCGACCTGGGCGCGATGACCGTCTTCCTTTATACCTTTCGCGAGCGCGAAGAAATCCTGAAGATTTTCGAATATTTGTCGGGCCAGCGAATGATGACCAGCTTTTTCCGTCCCGGCGGCCTGGCCCTCGAGCCGCCCGCCGACTGGCTGGATCGCGTACGGCGGGTGATCAACAACCTGCCGGGCCACATCGACGAATACGAAGACCTGCTGACCAAAAACAAAATCTGGCTGGGCCGTACGGTAGGCGTGGGGCTGATGAGCGCCGCGGATGCGATCGCGCTGGGCTGCACCGGCCCGCTATTGCGCGCGAGTGGCATCGCTTACGACGTGCGCAAGGCGTTCCCCTATTCGAGCTACGAAGAATTTGATTTCAACATTCAGACCCAAAATGCCGGCGATTGCTACGCGCGTTATCAGGTGCGCGTCGCCGAAATTCGCGAGAGCATCAAGATCGTCAGGCAGGCCATCGACAAAATCCCGGCCGAGGGGCCCTTCCGCGCGGAATTGCCCGGAATCATTGCGCCGTCGCGGGAAGAGATGAAGACCTCGATCGAAGGGCTGATTTACCATTTCAAGATTTTCACCGAAGGCTTTACCCCGCCGGCCGGCGAGGTGTATCAGGCGATCGAATCGCCGCGCGGCGAGCTGGGCGTATTCGTGAAGAGCGACGGTTCGGCCAAGCCGGCGCGCGTAAAGTTCCGCACGCCTTCATTCGTCAATTTGCAATCTTTGCCGGCGCTTTGCGAAGGCCGGTTGATCGCCGACGTCGTGGCCTGCATCGGCACGACGGATATCGTGCTCGGCGAAGTCGATCGCTAGTTCGTCCTGGTTAGCACCAATACAAAGGGATTTATGCAACTGCCTGCAGCACTCGAAGAGAAGTTTAAAACTCTGATCAGCCGCTACCCGCCGGCGCAAAAGCGCTCGGCGCTGATCCCGATGATGATGTACGCGCAGGATTTTTTCCCGGCGCTCAGCGACGAATTGCTGGAAGACATCGCCCAGCGGCTCGACCTGAACATGACTCAGGTCACCGAAACCCTTTCCTACTATTCGATGTTGCGGCGCAAGCCGGTGGGCCGGAACCACGTGCAGGTCTGCACCAACATTTCGTGCATGCTGCGCGGCGGGAATGAACTGTACGCGCACGTGCAGAAGCGCCTAGGCATCCGCAACCGCGAAGTTTCCCCTTCCGGCACGTTTTCGCTGGAAGAAGTGGAATGTATTGGGGCCTGCACCGGCGCTCCCGCGATTCAGGTGAATTTCGATTTCTTCGAGAACCTCGATAATGACAAAGTCGACGTGATTTTCGAGCAGATTCAGGATGGCAAGAAGCCCAAGCCGGTGCCGGTTATTTCCGGCGCGCTGCACGAACGGAACCCGAACGAAGTGGTAGTCATCAGCCAGCGCTTTGGCATTCCCAATTCGCGCTCGATCGACGTTTACCTGCAAAACGACGGCTACAAAGCGCTGGAGAAAGCGCTGAAGCAGATGACGCCCGAAACGATCATCGACGAAATGAAAAAATCCAGCCTGCGTGGGCGCGGCGGAGCCGGCTTCCCTACCGGACTGAAATGGAGCTTCGTTCCCAAAGATAATCCCAAGCCGAAATACGTGCTGTGCAACGCGGACGAGAGCGAACCCGGAACTTCGAAAGACCGTCCCCTGCTGGAAATGGATCCGCACCAGGTGATCGAAGGCTGCATCATCGCCGGACGGGCGATCGGGTCCAATCAGGGCTACATCTATATTCGCGGCGAATACCGCTACATCATCGACATCATGGAAACGGCGCTGGCCGAAGCCTACCAGCGCGGCTATCTCGGCAAAAACATCATGGGCTCAGGTTTTGATTTCGAGCTGGCCACGCATACCGGTGCGGGCGCGTACGAATGCGGCGAAGAATCGGCGCTGATGGAATCGCTCGAAGGCAAACGCGGCTATCCGCGCATCAAGCCGCCCTTCCCTGCGGTCGTCGGGCTATACGGCTGCCCCACGATCATCAATAACGCCGAATCGCTGAGCACGGTCCCGGCAATTATTCGCAAAGGCGGCGACTGGTACGCCAGCCTGGGCACGCCGAAAAACGGCGGAACGCGGCTCTATTCGATTTCCGGCCACGTGAACAAGCCGGGGATTTACGAATTGCCGCTGGGCTTTCCGCTGCGCAAGCTGATTTATGACGTGGCTGGCGGCGTTCGCAACGGCAAAAAACTAAAAGCCGTGGTTCCGGGCGGCAGTTCCTGCCCGCTGCTCTCCGCCGACGAAATCGACGTAAACCTCGATTACGATTCGGTGGCCAAGATCGGCTCGATGCTGGGTTCCGGCGGCACCGTGATCCTGGATGAAGACACCTGCATGGTCGATTTCGCGCGGCGCATCATGCATTTCTATGCGCACGAATCCTGCGGCTGGTGTATTCCCTGCCGCGAAGGCACGGCCTGGCTGCGCAAGTTGCTCGACCGCTTCCACGATGGCGGCGGGCGCAGCGAAGACATTCCGTTGATCGACGAACTCTCCCAGAATATGCTCGGCCGCACCTTTTGCGCTTTGGGTGATGCTGCGGCCATGCCGACCATCAGCATCGTGAAAAAATGGCGCAGCGAATTTGAAGACCATCTCCACGGCAAGTGCGCGTATAAAGACGCCGGGAACCTCGTGGGGGCTGACTAGGAAATTATGGCCGACCAGAAACAGATTACGTTCATGCTGAACGGGCAGCCGGTGACCACGGCTCCGGGCTCGCTGGTAATCGAAGCCGCGAAGCAACAAGGCGTCGAAGTTCCTTCATTTTGCTATTACCCGGGCTTGTCGCTGCAGGCCGCCTGCCGCATGTGCCTGGTGGAAGTGGAAAAAATGCCGAAGCTGCAGACCGCCTGTACCCTGGTCGCGACTGAAGGCATGGTGGTCAAATCAGACACCGAGCAAGTCCACAACGCGCGCAAGAACATGATCGAGTTTCTGCTCTCGAATCACCCACTCGATTGCCCGGTCTGCGATAAAGGCGGCGAGTGCGAACTGCAGGACATGACTTTCCGTTACGGCCTGGATCACAGCCGCTTCACCGAAGAAAAGCTGCACTGGCCCGAAGAAAAGTGGTCGCCGCTGGTGTATTACGACGCGCCGCGCTGCATCATGTGTTTCCGCTGCGTGCGCGTTTGCGATGAAGGCATGGACGTGAAGGCGTTGGGCGTGGCCCAGCGCGGGGTGAATTCGGTGATCATCCCGAACGAACCGGGCAATCTGGCTTGCGAAGAATGCGGCATGTGCATCGACATCTGCCCGGTAGGCGCGCTGACCAGCGGGACGTATCGGTACCAAACGCGGCCCTGGGAAATGACTTACGTACCAAATCCCTGCACGCACTGCTCGAATGGCTGCAAGACCACGTTGAGCGTGCGCAACAACGAAATTCTGCGCGCGAACAATCGCGATCATTCCGGGATCAACGGCGAATTTTTGTGCGGCAAGGGTCGCTTCGGTTTCGACTTCACCTCGAATCCGGAACGCATTCGCCAGCCGCTGGTCCGCAAAAACGGCAAGCTCGAACCCGCCAGTTGGGAAGACGCGCTGGAGGAAGTGGCGCGGCGTTTGAAGCAGGTCAAGGACCAGCACGGCGCGAACGCGATGGGCGTGATTGGTTCAAATCACACCACCAACGAAGAAAATTATCTACTGAACCGTTTCGCACGCGCGACGCTGGGCACCAATAACATCGATCATCACCGCACCGCGGACTACGCGGGTCTCGCTGCGGCCTTGGGTCCCAACGCGAAAAATGCGCTGGGCACCATGGCAGATGTCTACACCGCGCAGAATATTTTACTGATTGGCAACGACGTGACCCAGCAGAATCCGCTGGTCGCCTGGCAGATTCGCACCGGTGTACGACATCACGCGACGCAGTTGTTCGTCATCAACGGCATGGAGAGCAACATTTTCCGCCAGGCGGCGATCGTCGCGGAAGTCGGCAAGAATGGCGAACGCAACGCGGTTGCCTGGCTGGCCACCGGCAAGGGCGACTTCCCGGAGCGTGAGGCGCAATCGCTGGCCAAGATCAAGGAAGCGATCGAGAAGGCCTCCGATGTTCTGATTATTTTCGGCGCTGGCATTCAGGGCGCGGCGATTCGGGATCTGGTCGCTTTCGGTTCGCGCCTCGGCGGCAAAACGAAGTACCTGGCGCTCGGCGATTACGCCAATTCGCGCGGCGCGGCCGATATGGGTGTGCTGCCTGATCGCCTGCCGGGCTACGCATCGCTCGCCGATGCCTCGGAACGCACCCGCTACGGCAAGATTTGGGGCGCGGAAATTTCGGCGACGCCCGGACTTACCGCTCGCGCGATGATGGAAGCAGCGGCCGCCGGAAAATTGAAAGCGCTGTATGTCGTCGGCGCGAATCCAGTGAAAACTTTCGCGGTTTCGCAGCCAGATCGCCTGGCCGGCCTGGAATTGCTGGTGGTCCACGACATGTTCCTCACCGAAACCGCGCTGCGCGCGGATGTGGTGTTGCCCGCCGCTTCGACTTACGAAAAAGACGGCACCATGACCAACACCGCGGGCGAAGTGCAGATGACCCATCGCTCGATCGATCCGCAGGGGCCGCGCAGCGATTTCGACTTGATCCGCATCCTTTCGCACCAGTTAGGGATGCTGGGCCTCGGCGCGCCGATCAAATTGCGCACGGCCGAAGCGGCCTTCGAAGAAATTCGCCAGAATGTTCCGGGTTATGAGTTGTCCATGGCTGCCTTGCTCTCCGGTCGCGCGCAGGAATCCACTGCCAGCTGCAAGTCGACCGAAAATTCGTACGACGTGCCGCTGGAAAATATTTTTTCGTCCAACGATTTTCTCTTTACGAGCGGCACCCTGGGCCGTTACTGTTCCAAGCTCGCATCAACGAAAGAGGCCAAAGACACACCGTGGATTTCATCACCAACCATCCAGTCCTGGTGGTATCGCTAGTCAAGATCGCGCTGCTTTTATTTATTGTTCTAACGGCGCTGGCGTACCTCACCTGGTTTGAACGCAAACTGATCGCCCACATCCAGTCGCGATGGGGGCCGACGGAAGTTGGCGCGCATGGACTGCTGCAGCCGCTGGCCGACGGAGTGAAATTCCTGTTCAAGGAAGATCTCACGCCGCCCGGTGCGGACCAGTTTCTCTACATCCTGGCGCCGTTTCTGGCCCTGGCCCTGGGCCTGACCACCATTGCGCTGATTCCCTTTGGCCCGCCGAGCCTTACCTGGATGGGCGTGCCGATTTTCGTGGTCTCTAACACCGGCATCGGGTTGATGTTCGTTTTTGCCATCACTTCGATCGGCGTGTACGGCGTGGCGCTGGCCGGCTGGTCGTCGAACAGCAAATATCCGTTGATGGGCGGGCTGCGCAGCTCGGCCCAGATGATCAGCTACGAAGTTTCGCTGACTTTGTCGGTGGTCGGCGTGGTTTTGCTGGCCAATACTTTGAATTTCAACACCATGATCGAAGGCCAGCGCGGCTACTACCTGCATTTCATCCCGCGCTGGAATATCGTGCCGCAGATCATCGGCTTCCTGTGCTACTTCACTTCGGCGGTGGCGGAAACCAACCGCGTGCCGTTCGATTTGCCCGAAGCGGAAACCGAACTGGTCGCGGGATTCCACACCGAATATTCCAGCTTCAAGTTCGCCATGTTCTTCATGGCCGAGTACGCGAACATGATTACGGTGTCATCGCTCGCGACGATTCTGTTCCTGGGCGGCTGGCTCTCTCCGTTCCCCGATAGCTGGACGTTCATGGTCTATTTGCCCGCGGTGTTACTGGCGTTGTTGGCAATTTACCTGATCTACGACACGTTTGTGGTGGCGCGCGGTATCGCCAAGATTCAGCTGATCGTCATCACCGCCGGCGCTCTGGCCATTACCTTGGGTTGCTTCATACCGGTGGTGCGCGACGCGATTCAGGGTCCTTTCTGGTTCTGCGTGAAAATCGGCGCGATCATGTTTTTTTACGTCTGGATGCGCGCCACGCTGCCTCGCTTCCGCTATGACCAGCTCATGGCTTTTGGCTGGAAATTTTTGTTGCCTGTTGCGCTGGCGAACCTGGTGATCACGGCCCTGATCAAAGTGTGGCCGCTGTTGGTAGGTCACGGATGAGCCTGCCCTTCATCGTCTTTTTTGTTTTCGCCTTCATCGCCGTGCTGGGCGCGCTGATGCTGATCGTCGCCAAGGAACCGATTCATAGCGCGCTGGCGCTGGTGCTGGTGATGATTTCGCTGGCGGTGCTGTACCTGATGCTCGGCGCGGAATTCATCGCCGCCGTGCAGGTGATCGTTTACGCCGGGGCGATCATGGTGCTGTTCGTCTTTGTCATCATGTTGCTCAACGCCGGGGCGGAAGAACGCACCGACTGGAGCAAGCTGGCGAAATATGCCGGCTTGCCGCTGGGCATTTTCCTGCTGCTGGAATTCGCGCACTGGATGTTCCGTTCAGCGATCGGCCAGGAAATCGCCAATGGTTCGCTGGCCTCGGCTACTTCCGTTTCCACCGAAGAAATGTCGCGGATGCTTTTCAATCAGTACGTGTTCCCTTTTGAGGCCACTTCGATTTTGATTCTGATTGCGATTCTCGGCGCGCTGGTCCTGGCCAAGAGGGACGACCCCCAATGATGAGCGTGGTTCCGGTCTCCTACTATCTGGTGCTCAGCGCGATTCTTTTCGGCCTGGGCGTCATCGCGTTCGTCTTCAAACGCAACATCATCACCATTTTCATGGCGATTGAATTGATGCTCAACGCGGTGAACCTGGCGTTCGTGGCTTTTGCCCGCGCGCACAATCAGCTGGACGGCCTGGTCTTTGTGTTTTTTGTGATCGTGGTAGCGGCGGCGGAAGCGGCGGTGGGCCTCGCGATCGTCATCACCGTGTATCAGAACCGCCAGACGCTGAACATCGACCGCATCAACTTGCTCAAATTCTAATGCCGATACTCGATCATCTCTGGATCATCATCGCGCTGCCCTTGCTGGGCGCGGCCCTGAATGGCCTACTGGGCAAAAACTGCTCAAAGCCGGTGGTCAACTCCATCGGCATCGGGTCCATCGCGCTCGCCTTCCTCACCGCCATGGAAGCGGTTCGCGAATTCGCGCAGCTTTCGCCGGAGCAGATTCCCTGGATCCGCAACTACTTCACCTGGATTACCGCGGGAATTTTCAAAGTTGACTTCTCGCTGCAGGTCGATCAGCTCACCGTGGTCATGCTGTTCGTGGTCACTTTCGTCAGCCTGCTGGTGCACATTTATTCCACCGGCTACATGGCGCATGAAGACGGCTACTACCGTTTCTTTTCCTACCTGAACCTGTTCGTATTTTTCATGCTGACGCTGGTGCTGGCCTCGAACGTGGTGCTGATGTTCGTGGGCTGGGAAGGCGTGGGCCTGTGCAGCTACCTGCTGGTCGGTTTCTGGTTCCTGAAGCAGTCCGCGATCAGCGCCGGCAAGAAAGCTTTTATCACCACGCGCATCGGCGACTTGGGATTCACCATCGGCATTCTGTTCCTGTTCTGGACTTTTCATTCCGTGGATTTCGTCACGGTTTTTAAGCAAGCCGCGGGGATGCCGGTCGAAGCCTTTGGCCCCGCAGGCGTGTTGACCGGAATCAGTTTGCTGCTCTTTATTGGCGCCGTTGGCAAGTCCGCGCAGATTCCGCTGTACGTCTGGCTGCCGGACGCGATGGAAGGCCCTACGCCGGTCAGCGCGCTGATTCACGCGGCGACCATGGTTACCGCCGGTGTGTACATGGTGGCGCGCATGAATCCGCTGTTCTCGCGCGCGCCGTTCGCCATGTTTATTGTCGCCATGATCGGCGCGCTCACCGCGTTTTTTGCCGCGACCATCGGCTTGGTGCAGACCGACATCAAGAAAGTATTGGCGTATTCCACGGTTTCGCAGCTCGGCTATATGTTCCTGGGCCTCGGCGTCGGCGCTTACGCTTCGGGCGTGTTCCACTTGATGACTCACGCGTTCTTCAAGGGCCTGCTGTTTCTCGCGGCCGGCAGCGTGATTCACGCCATGGGCGGCGACCAGGAAATGCCGCACATGGGCGGCCTGCGCACTAAAATTCCGATCACGTTTTGGTGCATGTTCATCGCGACGCTGGCCATTGCGGGTATTCCGGGTTTCGCCGGATTCTTCAGCAAGGACGAAATTCTGGAAGCGGCCGAACATTCCAATCTCTGGTTTTACTGGCTGGGGCTGCTCGGCGCGGGCTTCACTTCGTTCTACATGTTCCGGTTGATCTTCCTCACTTTCTTCGGCGAGCCGCGCTACGACGAACATAAAGTTCACGTGCACGAATCGCCGTACAACATGACCGTTCCGCTGATTTGCCTGGCGATTCTTTCCACCGTGGGCGGCTGGGTCGCCGCTCCGCATCTGGTCGGCGGCACCGAATATTTCGATAAATTCCTTTCGCCCGTTTTCGCCGCCTATGCCCCCGCGCAGGGCGACACGGTAACCAGGGTCCTCAACCCCGAACTGCTTCCGCCTGACTACACTGCGCCGAGTGCGGGCATGGACCTTCTGCACGCACTCACCGGCATGCCGGTGATCATCGCGCTGCTCGGGCTGCTGCTCGCCTGGTGGTTTTACATCAAGAGCCCGGAGACGCCCAAAAAGCTGGCGCAGAGCGTACGCGGGCTGTACACGCTGGTGCTTCACAAATATTACATCGACGAACTGTACAACGCGGTCATCGTCCAGCCGCTGCTGTGGATTTCCACCAACGTGCTGTGGCATGTGATCGACGAAGGCGCGATCGATGGCACGGTGAATGGCATCGGGCGCGGCATGCGCGAATCGGGGGCCCACGTGCGCCAGATTCAATCCGGTAACGCGCGCAGCTACGCCACCTGGGTGGTGATCGGCGCGGTGGCCGTCACGGTATTAATGCTCGGAATCTGGGGAATGGTGCGCTAAGTGGCTACGGCCTCTCACTGGCTTTCGTTTATCGTTTTCCTGCCCTTGCTGGGCGTGCCGGCGCTGCTCTGCCTGCGCGATGAAGATCACGTTTGGATTCGCCGCGTCGCGCTGGTGATTTCGCTGGTGGAATTTGTGATTTCGCTGTTCCTGCTGCCCGGCTTCCGCATGGGCCAGCCCGATTATCAATTCGCGGAATACGCTAACTGGATCGGCAACGCCATCCACTACCACATCGGCATCGACGGTCTCAGCCTGTTCCTGGTGCTGCTGACCACGTTCTTGACGCCGCTGGCGATTCTCTGCTCCTGGACTTCGATCCACGAAAACGTGAAAGGCTTCTTCATCGCGATTCTGGTGATCGAAACGGCGATGATCGGCGTGTTCGTCTCGCTCGACCTGTTCCTCTTCTTTCTTTTCTGGGAACTGACCTTGATTCCGATGTACTTCATGATCGGGATCTGGGGCCACGACCGCCGGATCTACGCCGCGGTGAAATTTATTCTGTACACCATGTTCGGCTCGATCCTGATGCTGGTGGCGATCCTGTGGCTCTACAACCTGAGCAACGTGCACGGGACCGGCACGTTTGACCTGCCCACCCTGCAGGCGCAATTGCAGCACGGCATAATTTCGCTGCCGCCGACCACCGAACTATTGCTGTTCTGCGCGTTTTTCCTGGCCTTCGCGATTAAGGTTCCGCTGTTCCCGTTCCATACCTGGCTGCCTGACGCGCACACCGAAGCGCCCACGGCCGGTTCGGTGATTCTGGCCGGCGTCATGCTGAAGCTGGGCACCTACGGCATCATGCGTTTTTGTCTGCCGCTGTTCCCCTACGCGGCGCACCGCCTGGCACACATCATCGGCGTGCTTGCGCTCATCGGCATTATTTACGGTGCGCTGGTCGCGACCATCCAGCCGAATTTCAAACGCCTGGTCGCCTACACTTCGGTCAGCCACTTGGGATTCGTGATCCTCGGAATTTTTTCGTTCACGACCATTTCGTTTCAGGGCGCCATCTTCCAGATGATCAGCCACGGCGTTTCCACCGGCGGGCTGTTCCTGGGCCTGGGGATGATTTACGACCGCCGCCACACTTACGAAATCAAGGAATTCGGCGGCCTGGTGAATCCCATGCCGATCATCATGGCGTTCTATCTGTTCATTGCGCTGTCGTCGCTGGCGTTGCCGCCGTTGAACGGCTTCATCGGAGAATTTCTGATTCTGATCGGCGTATTTCAATACCATCACGTCTGGGCCGCGTTCGCTTCGAGTGGCGCGGTGCTTTCCGCGATTTATTTGCTGTGGTCCTACCAGCGGGTGGCGCTGGGCGAAGTGACCGTGGAGAAAAACCGCAGCTTGACCGACGCCTCCGGCCGCGAACGCGTGATTCTGGTCACCATTGCCATTGCTATTTTGTTTATGGGTATCGCTTCGCCACTGTTCACGCGCCGCATGGAAGCCACCACCGATAATCTGGTGCGCCAGACGCAGATTGAGGGCGCGCCGCAGGACGCCAAGGCGCCAACGCCAACACGTATTGCGCCGCCAGCCGCGACCGAGTTCGGAGCCCCCCATAGCGCCGGGAATCGGCTTACGCCCGCGGCTCCCACGCAGGCGCGGCTGGTCAATGCGACGACGGCAGCGCAGGTGAATCCGTAATGCACTTCTCCGCCGAGCAGGTTTCCAATTTGCACCGGCTCGCGCCGGAAATTATCCTGTGCCTGTTCGGCATCGTGATCATGCTGCTCGATCCGTTCCTGGGCCGCACCCGGCAGCGCGCGCTGGGCTGGGTGGCCTTCATCGGCACACTTGCCGCGGCCGCTTCCCTGCGGCTCATGTATCTGGACCAGGGTTACGCCTACAACGAACTGATTCGCGCCGATCTTTTCAGCATTTTCGCGCACGCCGTCGTCATTGGCGCGGCGGCGCTGTGCGTGCTCGGCGCCATCAATTACCTCGACGACGAAAACCTGCAGCGCGGCGAATTCTACGCGCTGGTGCTCTTCGCCACCGCGGGCATGGGGATCCTGGCCGGCGCGAACGAATTGCTGACCGCATTCGTCGGCCTGGAAATGAGCTCGATTTCGAGCTACATCCTGGCCGGGTTCCGCAAGCGCGCCACCAAGTCGAATGAATCGTCGCTCAAATATTTCATTCTGGGCTCGTTTGCCACCGCGTTTTTCCTGTACGGCATCGCCATGGTTTACGGCGCCACCGGCACCACGCGCATCGATCAGGTCCAGCCCGTGCTCGATCAGCTCATCGCCAGCGGCCATCTGCCCGCACTTTCGATTCTGGGCCTCGCGCTGATCTTCGTCGGCCTCGGATTCAAGGTGGTCGCCGCGCCGTTTCACATTTATGGGCCGGACGTATACGAAGGCGCGCCGACTCCGGTCACGGCGCTGCTCGCTTCGGGGCCCAAGGCCGCGACCTTCGCCCTAATGCTACGGATTTTCTACGTGGCGTTCCCCGGCGAAGTGCATTTCTGGTTCTGGGCCATCTGGGGCTCGGCCATCCTGACCATGTTCGTCGGGAATCTGGCGGCTATCGTGCAGTCCAACGTGAAGCGTATGCTGGCGTATTCTTCGATCGCCCATGCGGGATACATCCTGGTCGCGTTCGCGGCGGCTACGGTTTACGGCGTGTCGGCCGTACTGTTCTATCTGGCAGCGTATACGTTCATGAAAGTCGGGGCATTCCTGGTCGTCACGCACCTCGGCCAGCAGGATGAAAGACATCTCGAAATCACGGACTACGCCGGCCTCGGCACGCGGCAGCCGGCGCTCGCGGTTTGTTTCTCGCTGTTCTTGTTTTCGTTGCTGGGCCTGCCCGCGACCGGCGGTTTCCTCGGCAAATTCTTCGCGTTTCAGGCCGCACTCGATTCGCACGCGGCGTTCGGCCCAGCCATCGTCTGGCTGGTGATCATCGCGGCGATCAACAGCGTGATCGGCGCTTACTATTATCTGCGCATCATCATCGCCATGTATTTCTGGGAGCCGTCTAAGGATTACACGCCCTCGAAAGTTCCTCTCGCGGTCGGTACCGCGCTGGCGATAGCCGCCATCGGCACGTTGTATCTCGGCATCCTGCCCCGCGATGTCCTGCACGCCGCCCTCGCCGCGGCCACCTCGCTGATCGCGCGCTAACCCGCCGCCCGCTTCCACCGCATCGCGAAAATTAAACGAACGCCGAGAACGCTCGCCTGCGATTTCCGCCCATTCCGAAACGCAAAATGAACGCCGAGCGCGCCCGCCGCCACCTGTAGCGGCCGGCTTTAGCCGGGCAGATTTCCTTCACCCCGCCGCGCCCTAAACAAAATCACCACAAAAACAAAAAGGCCCGGAAGCTCGAACTTCCGAGCCTCCGGGCCAAAAATCCAAAACTGTTTCTTAGTACCCGACTTTCGCGAAAACGATGGCCAGCGTGAACAACGCCAAGGTCTCGATGAATACCAGGCCCAGAATCATGGCCGTACGAATTTCTCCCGCTGCTCCCGGATTGCGCGCGATGCCTTCACAGGCAGCCGCCGCCACGCGTCCCTGACCGAGTCCGCAGAACGCCGCGGCAATGGCCATGGACAAACCGGCTGCGATGGCAATCGCCGTCGCCACGTGCTCGGGCGGCTTGCCGGCCGCTGCTTCCTGCGCGAACGCCGGCATGGCCGACATACCCGCGACCATCACCAACGCGAAAAGCCCTGCTAGTTTCTTCATCTGTTTCTCCCTTTATAAAAGTGCCGCCAGGAGGTGGTTCCCGTCATCCTCGTGCAGCCGGTCTCACACTGGTCGGCGATCAAGCCCGAATGCTATGAATCCAGAATTAAATTGACCCAGAATTAAATTAGTGCTCGTCGGCGGTAGCCATGCCGATGTACAGCGCGGGAAGAATGGTAAAGACGAAAGCCTGCACAATTGCCACAAACATATGCAGGGCGATAAACGCCACCGGGATCAACAAGGGAAAAATGTCCAGTGCGAGACCCCAGGCGGGATGCGAATGCCGCAGCGCTTGGGCCGGCGCCAAGCACAAGCCCAAAAAGATCACGTAAATCAATTCGCTGGCGAAAATGTTGGCCCACAGACGGACGGTCAAGGAGAGCAAGCGCGCGGTGTGGCTGATGATTTCCACCGGGAAAATCAACCAGGCGAGCTGCCAGACCGGGCCCGCAAAATGCTTGGCGTACCGCACCGGCCCGTGGTGGTGCAACCCGGTCCAGTTGTAAAAAACGAAGGTGAGCATGGCGCAGGCCAGCGGCACGCTAGGATGACCGGTGGGCGACTCAAACGCCGGCACGACGCTAATCAGATTGGCGAACAGAATAAAAATGGAAATCGAGCCGACCAACGGCAGATACTGCCGCGCGCCATGCTGAATGTTCTGTTCCAGCAGGTCGCGGATGCCGAGGCCCATCGGGTTGGTCAGCATCATTTCCAGAACTTGTTGGGTGCCACCGGGGCGATCGGCGGAAATCCGCGGACGCAGCCACAAAAAGAAAAGCGAAGTGAGCAGCGCGACGGCGATGGAGGCCGCGACAAAATTCGGGATGGGATGCGCGGCGTCGGCCGGAGCGACGTGCACCGCTTTGAGCAGCGCATTGGCCGCGCCGCCGAACCAATTATTCAGAAGAATAGTGAACCAGTTGAGTTGCTCGTTCATTCGTTACCGGGACCCGGAGATGACTTCGTACAGACCTTCCACTGTGACGGCTAAACCCAAGGCCATTAGGCCCACAATAAGCCACAAGGCAGGGACTGCAAGGAACTCAACAATACCATATAAAGCTAGTCCTATCAACAAGTAACGCCCTCCAAACTTGAAGTAAGTGGAGAGCGGAACCTGCGGCTTGGGCCGGCCTTCCTGCGCCGCCGAACCGGTCACAAACGCGCTCAGGCCCTGGTCCAGCCAGCGGTAATTGAGCCAGGCCAGCACCGCGCCCAGCGCGATGCCGTAGCCCGCGCCGTGCGATTTCCGCAGGCCGACGGCCAGCGCGGCGGCGAAACCGAGCACGATGGTCAGCCATTGCACTCGTTTGGAGAATCGCCTGTGGGCGGCGTCGTTGTTGTTGGGAGATGGCGTCACTGCGTTGGCGGTACGGTAGGGCTACTTTTTTGCAGCCGCCGGAGCATGTCGCGAACGGCGGCGAAAAAGCCCAGCGCGCCCACGATGATCATCAGGTAGGGCTTGGTGTGCAGCCAGTGATCCAGAAAATATCCGATAAGTCCGCCGACCAGCGCGCCGCCCGCGACCAAAAATGGCAGTTCAGTAGCCAGCGCCAGTTGGCGCATGGTGCCGCTGGACGGCTTGCGTGGGAGCGGACTTTGTTCGCTCATGCGCGGGGTGCGGTCACAGGCCGAAGGATCCGAGGATCGAATATTTCGCGAATCGCAAGAATTGCTCCGGGAAAATTCCAGCGGCCAGCGTAATGGTGGCGGCGGCCGTCAGCGCGAATTTCTGAGTGACGCCAATGACCAGCGGCAACTGCGCTGCGTCGCTTCCGTCAGTCGTCCACATGGCCGCGACGATTCGGAAATAGTAATACACTGCCGGCAAAATGTAGAGCGCGCCCATGAGCGCGAGATACGGGTGGCCGGTTTCGAGCAACGACCAGAAAATCAGCAGCTTGGCCACGAACCCGGCGGTCGGCGGCACGCCGGCCAGCGACAGCACAAAAATCAGCATGAATACTGCGGCGACGGGATGGCGGTGAATCAAACCATTTAGATCGTCAATCTCGTCGCCGATCACCCCTTTTTGCCGCAGCAGGATAATCACGCCGAAGGCTCCGGCGCTGAAAAACGCGTAAGTGAAAATGTAGAACGCCGTGGCCTGCAATCCGCGTTCGTGCAAGGTGCCGTCGCGATTCACGCCGGCCACGAGACCAAGCAGAATGTATCCGGCCTGGGCGATGGACGAATACGCGAGCAACCGCTTCAGGTTGGTTTGGGTGATCGCCGCAAACGTGCCGAGGGTTAGCGAGAGCACCGCCGCGACCGCCAGTACCGCGGCCCAATCCAGGTTCACCGGCCAAAAAACGGTCAGGAACAATCGCAGTAGCAGCGCGAATCCAGCCACTCTTGATCCCACGCTGATGAAGGCTGCCGCGGGCGCCAGCGCACCTTGATCCGCGTCGGGCGCCCAATGATGAAACGGCACCGCCGCAATTTTGAACAGCAGCCCCGCGGTGATCGTGCCCAGCGCCAGAAATGTCAGCAAGTCCGCGCCGGGAAAGTCGGCGTGGCGTTGCTGCACCGCTCGCTGGATCAATTCCAGATTGGTCGAACCGGCAATGCCGTACAGAATCGAAAAACCGTAAGCCAAAATGGCGGAGCTGAACGCGCCCTGCAGCATGAATTTCAGGGCAGCTTCATTCGCGCGCCGCTCGCGGGTCAAGTATCCGGTGAGAACGTAAAAGCTTATTGCCACGGTTTGCAGCGCCACGAACAACACGACGAGATCGTTGCCGCAGGCCAAAAACATCATGCCAGCCGCCGCCAACAATACCAGCCCGTAGTATTCGCCGCTCTGCTCGTCTTCCACTTCCAGGTAGCGCACCGAAAGCAGAATCGCGAGGGCCGTCGCCGCCAGCAAAATGCTTCCGAAGAAAATAAAAAACGGATCGATGACGATCGAATTCGAAAACGCGGTCTGGTGTTCGGTAGCCGGGCGAACCAATAACCACAGGGATGCGCCGCTGAGCAGCACGCCAAGCATCGCGGTCAGCGCGTTCCAGGATTTTTGCGGCTTGGTCAGCAGGAAATCGGTCAGCAGGGTGGCCAGCCCGAAAAAAACCAGCATCGCTTCGGGAAACAGGAATACCACGTCGGTGCGGGCCTGATCGAAAATCGAATGCCAGTCCATTACTTAGCCTCGCCTGTCGGCAACGTTGGCTTAGGCGCAGGCGTTCTCGCCGCTGTTTCATAACCGCTGGTGCCCAGCCGAAGGTGCGCCGTACTGCGAAATTCCGGATGAACTGCGCTAACGATGTTCTCGACCGGCCGCTGCAATGCGCGAAATAACGGCGTCGGATAGAGGCCGATCCAGAGTGAAAGCAAAATCAGTGAGAGCAGCAGAGCTAACTCGCGTCGATCTAAATCCAGCCAGTCCGTATTCGCTGGATTCGCTTCGGCACCGAACATGACCCGCTGGTAAAACCACAACAGCGAACCCGCGGCCAGAATCACGCCGAGCAGGCTCCACGCGGCCCAATACCAGCGCACTTCATACGCGCCATGCAAAATCGTGAGTTCGCCGATGAACGCGCCGAATAACGGCAAGCCCAGAGACGCGAGAGTCACCGCGGCGTAAATCGCCGCGAGTTTGGGCATCGGCTTGGCCAGGCGGCCGAATTCGGAAATCAAGCCCGTGCCGCGACGCTCGTAAAGAATTCCGGTGACCAGCAACAGTGCTCCGGTGGCCAGACCGTGGCTCACCTGCAAAATAACGCTGCCGTACAGCCCCATGGGCGTCAGCGCAAAAATTCCCAGCGTGCCCAATCCCATCTGGCTGATCGACGAATACGCGAGCAGCCGTGCCAGATCTTTCTGCGCGACGCAGATCAGCGCGCCGTAGACCACCGCGATCAGCGACAAGCCGACCAGCAGCGAACGAAATTTCCACATTGCGTCGGGAAACATCGGCACCGAAAAGCGCAGCAGACCGTAGGCGCCAGTTTTCAACACCACGCCGGCGAGCAACAGCGCAGCCGCGGCCGGTGCTTCGGCCAGCGCGTCGGGCAGCCAACGGTGAAAAGGAAACATGGGAACCCGGACCGCAAAAGCGAGAACAAATCCCACGAACAGCCAATTGCCGACGTGCCCATCCTGCGCCGTGAACGGGTGCAGCAGAATTTCGCGCACGTCAAACGTGCCGCGATGAGCATAAACCGCCAGAATCGCCAGCAGCATCAGCACCGAGCCGGCTAGCGAGTAAAGGAAAAATTTGATAGCGGCCGAAGCTTGATTCTCGCTGCCTCCGGCGACGATCAGGAAATACATCGGCACCAGCATCAATTCCCAGAAAGCGTAAAACAGCACCAGGTCGAGCGACATAAAAACACCTAGCACCGTGGTCTGCAGCAACAGCAGCAGGATGTAGTATTCCTTCTCGCGCGTCTGAATCGCGCTCCACGACGACGCGATCGCAATTGCGCCGAGCAGCGTGGTCAGCAGCACCAGCACCACGCTCAATCCGTCCACGCCCAGCCGGAAATGCACGCCGAGCGACGGAATCCAGCTCGCGTCGGCGATGAATTGAAACGGTTCGGCGGAAGCTGATTTGGATTTCCAGAGTAGCGGCAGCGAAACGATAAATCCCAGCAGCCCAAAGGCATTCGCCACCTTGCGTTGCAGATCACCGAGGCCATGCGGCATGAACAACAGCACCAGCGCGCCCACCAGCGGCGTGAACAGGACTGTCGACAAAATGTGATGTTCAGAAAAAAAGAACACGCGGTCCCCGTTTTTACCGAATCGAATGGCGCGCCAGGTACAAGTAATAACCAAGAAAACCGATCAGCCCCATGACCATCGCGAACATATAGCTGCGCAGCGAACCGCTTTGGATCATGCGCACTGGAATGCCAACGGCCCAGATCGTTCCCGCAACAATTTGCAACATGGCGCCGACGACCCAAGCGTCGAAGCTGGCCGCCAAGCGCGAAATCATCCGCAGCAGGCGGGCTGCGCCGCCGACCACGACGCGATCGAGAAGATCGATATCGAACGCGCCCAACGCGGCGCTGAATCCATTGATCGTGCTGGCCGCGCGAAGAAAACTTTTCCGCGCAAAGTAATGGGCGAGCCCCGCGGCGGCCAACAGCAGCAAAACGTAGAAGCCGGAACGAGCGAAGGAAACGCTGAGTGGGGCGGTCATGCGCCGTGGCTCACCATTTCAGCAGATCCATATCTTCGGAGTTCAGCGTCTCACGGCCGCGCCCGACAACCAAAATGATTCCCAGTCCCACCACGGCTTCCGCGGCCGCAGCCACGATAATGAAAACCGCAAACGCCTGACCGTCCACGGATCCGTGCAGCCTGGAAAAAGCGACCAGGTTGATGGTCACCGCGTTGAGCATCAGCTCGATCGACATCAGCATCACGATCACATTGCGCCGCAACAGCACGCCCCCGACGCCGATCGCGAAAAGCGCCAGGCTCAAAACCAAATAGTGCTCGATCGAAAGCATCAGACTCTCCGCCGGGCCAGCACCACGGCGCCGATCATTGAGACCAAAAGCAAAAGCGAGGCAATTTCAAATGGCACAATAAATTGGTGCAGCAGCGCAGTAGCAATCGCTTCGGTATTTTGCGGCGCAATCTCGGTCGCCATGGCCGGCAGCCGCAACGACCCGCGCCCGACCACGATGGCGAATAAGATCTGACCCGCTACGACCAGGGCCAACGCGGCGCCAACAAATTGTGCTCGACCCGAGGGCGGCGCCAGGCGCGCCGTGGCCTGCGGACCCGCCAACGCAATGACAAAAACGAACAAAATAACGGCTCCGCCGGCGTTGAGCAACGCCTGCAGGGCAAAAATAAATTCGGCCCGCAGCAGCAGAAATATTCCGCCGGTGGCGAGCAGCGTCGTCACCAGGAAAATCGCCGCATGCGCGACGTTACGGCGCGTGATCATCGCCAGGGCCGACGCCACCGCCAGCGCGGAGAAAAAATAAAACAGAATCGTGTTCAGCGCGCTCACTCGCTCGCCGCCATTTGCGCCGCAGACTCCGTGGGCGAGATGGTGGACAGCCAGATCCCCGCGCCTAACGTCACGCCCGCCCCCAGAATCGTGGTCAGCCGCATGGGCAGGCCGGTATATTGCGTGGAAACGATGGCCATGGCCGTTGCGAGCAAATTCACCAAAGCCATCGGCACGAGAATGCGCCAACCCAGATTGGTCGATGGATCGGACCGGTACTCGGGAAAAGTAATACGGACCCACAGGCAGCAATACACGTAGGCGCTAACTTTCATCACAAACCAAAACGCCCCGTGGACCCCGGTCATGATCGCTTCCGGCGCGAACAACGTACCGATCAGCGCCAACGCGGCAGTTCCCCAGACGCCGCAAGCCCAGAGCATCACGCGCTTGCGGCTAGCCTCCTGCTGCTTTTGCGCGGAGCGAAAGCAATACACTGCAATCGCCGCGACGGCCGCGCCCGGGACCACGTCGAGAATTTGCACCGGCGTGCCCGGGAAACGATCTCGATAGCTCGCGAGTGGGCGTAGCCAGCCGCCCAGAAAAACCGTGATCGCAACTCCCGCAGCCACAAAGATTTTTGCATAGTCGGTGAGCGAATCGAGGGCCCAGCGAAAATGGAGCGGCGATTTTTGCTCTCGGTCAGTAATTTCCGAATCGGATTCCGGCATCGCGATCGCAGTGCGATAGGTCAGCGCGATGGAGGCAAGAAAGAAAATCCCAAAACCCACCGGAACATAAAAAACAAACCATTGGCCCTGATCGAGTTGCGCCTGGACGATTTCATTCATGGATAGCGAGCCGGTCAGCAGCAGGGCGGACACCAGCGCGAGCGCCGACGCCGTTTCGTAACTTAAAAAATGCGCGGCGGTGCGCATGGCCGAAGCTAGAAGCTTTTCCGTACGCGCCAGCCAATTTTCCAGGACCATGCTGTAAATTCCGAGCGAACCGATGGCTAGAATGAAAAGCAGCCCGATATTTAGGTCGGTGGTTTGGAACGCGGGGCCAATCGGGACTATTAAGTACGCCAACAACGCGATGGTTATCGCGAACCACGGCGCGATGGTGAGTACGACGCGGTTCACGCCGTTCGCCGGCCACTGCTCGGGCTGAATTAAAATTTTTACGGTGTTGGCCAGCGGCTGCAGCACGCTAAGGCGGGGATGCAGGAATTTTTCGTTCGCGGGAGGAACCACGGACTCCAGATCGCTTGGCGGCGGAACTTCCGATCCTGCGGAAACGGCCTCCGGCGCTTGAATTTCTGGTTCGGCCGCGCGGTCATTCAATGGAGGGTTGTCGTTCATGGATTGCGAGTGCTCGCGTGCTTTTCGCTCGACTGCCCGGCGAATCGCCTCGCCTGCGCCTACCTCCAGTCGAGCGCGCCTTTTTGGTAAAGCCACGCGTAACCGGCCAGCAGTATGCCCAAAAAGGTCAGCATGACCAGCAGGCCGTACCCTCCCATTTGCGAAAACTGAATCGACCAGGGAAACAGGAGCCCCATTGCCGCGGCGAAAATTACAAACAGCGCGCCGGCGATGTAGAACTTCACGGAACTTCCGTCCGACGCCATATCTTCGGTTGCAGAGCCGCGGATTTCTTGCGCCTGAGTCGCCTCTGGAGCCTGCGGTGGCAGCGCCGAAGCGCGCTTCAAAATCGCCAGGGCCGCGAGCGGAAAAAGGCCCGCAACCATCGCCACCATCAGAATCGGAATGTATTGCGCCGGCATTTTTCTACTAACAAAAATGCTAGCACGGCGGTAAAAGGCCAACCAGAGCGAAGGCCGGAGCGATTTCGAGGATGGAAACTACCCGTGGTGGCCGCCGTGCAGCACATCCACGGCGTGAGGCAACAGCGCGGCGATCGCGTCGAGCGAATCGACGGCGCCGGCGGGACTGCCCGGCAAATTGACGATAATCGTAGTGCCGCGGATCACCGCAACGGCGCGCGATAGCACCGCGCGGGGTGTTTTTTTCAACCCCATGGCGCGCATCTGTTCCGCGAAGCCGGGGATGTTTCGCTCGGCGACGCTGAGCGTCGCTTCGGGTGTGACATCGCGCGGACCGACACCGGTGCCGCCCGTGGTCAGCAACAAATCGCACTGATTCGTATCGGCGGCATTTTTTAGAAATGCGGCAATCGCGTCGCGGTCATCTGGCAAATTCGCGGAGGCCACGATTTCCCAGCCCAGTTCCTGGCATCGCGCCAGCACAGCCGGACCGGAACGATCCAGAAATTTTCCAGTTGCCACGGAATCGCTGACGGTGAGGATCAGAATTCGCATGAGAGGAGGTTTGAAAGTCTAGCTGTCGGAGACGATGGCGTCTTCGCTCTGCCCGTCGCGCTGGCCTTCATCGATCAGCCGCAAGCCTTCCATCAGCAGGCCGGTGGTGGTGCGGGTGATCGTTTCGCGCGAGGCGGTCTTGTTGAAATCGATCTCAAATTCGCCATCGGTCCATTTCACCGCGTTGAACACCGCGTTTTCGCCTTCGACGTCGCCCATGCGCGCGTCTTTGCATTGCCCCGACGCGAAAAACAATTCGCCGGTATCGTCGCCGCGCCGGATCGTCAACTGGCAACTCTTCTGGCCCATTTCCAGCGACTGCATCAAATCCATGATCGACATTTCTTCCAGCCGGCCTTGAATCACGCCGGGACGCACCTGCCGCCTTTGCAGTTTCTCCAGTTGTAGGCGGTCGACTACTTTCTTGGCGCTGCGCACCAGGTCCTTCAGGAAAAACGGCTTGGGAATAAATTCTTCCACGCCTTCCACGATCGGCCGCAATTTTTCTTCGATGTCGCTGCGGCTAGCCAAGAAAATAAATGGTATCGATTGGGTTTGCTGCCGGCCGCGAATCTTTTCGTACAGCTGGCGCCCATCGAGGCCGGGCATGCGATAGTCGCAAACCACCAGGTCGGGAGGATCGTCCACAATTTTCAGTAGCGCGTCCGCGCCGTCGGCCGCCGCCCGCGCGTCACAATGCGGCATCAGCCCGCGCATCAGCAGATCGAGGATCAACGCATTGTCATCCACGATCAGGACTTTGACATCCTTCATCGGTGTCATTGCTTAGTTCCGTTTCCTCGGGCTGGGACGCACGTAGCGGCCGCTTCGACCGCCGGACTTTTCCAAGACGTACAGTTGCGTAATTTCCATGCCGCGCTCGAGCGCTTTGCACATGTCATAAATGGTCAGCGCCGCCACCGAAGCCGCCACCAGCGCTTCCATTTCCACTCCCGTGGGACCGGTGGTGGTCGCCTCGGAAGTCAGCTCAATTCCATTCTGGCACAGCTCGGCACGCACATCTATGTGAGTCAGCGGGAGGGGATGACAAAGAGGAATCAGCTCCGCAGTGCGCTTGGCCGCGGTGATTCCGGCGATGCGCGCGATTTCCAGGGGATTTCCCTTGGGATTCTTGATCCGCCGGATGCTGGCGACCGTCGATTTCTTCATGCGAATAAATGCGTGCGCGGATGCAGCGCGCGAAGTGGAAGGCTTAGCGGTTACGTCCACCATGCGAACGCGGCCTTTTTTGTCGTAGTGTGAAAGTTTCGCCATGGATTTCGCGGTGCGCGCGCGGATCAGCGCCTGTCCACGCACGTCAACCGAGCAAGCCTAGCAGAAATGGTAGCTCAGAATAAGCCGCGGCGCGGCAAGACGCTGGCCCAATCTCCCGCGGCGTAGGTGAGTTTCGATTCGTGCACCGCCAAAAAACAATTACCGCGGACCACCGAGCCAATATCACCGGAACCTTCCCAGTGAATTACTTCGACCGTCGGCTCGCCGCCGGGCCAGGTCACGCGCGCCGGCAAAAAATGCGCGAGCGGCGGTTTTTCGTTGATCGGATGCGCGAGCTTGGCCTTGAAAAGCGCTAGCGGATGCGGCGAAAAGCCGCTGAGCAGTTCGATCGCCGGCACCACGAACAATTCGAAAGTGACCATGGTCGAAACCGGATTGCCGGGCAAGCCGAATACCGGAGTTTTGTTGCAGAATCCAAAAACGGCCGGCTTACCAGGCCGAATCGCCACTGCATCGAAATAAAAGTCGCAGGCCAGTTCGCGCAAAACTTGCTCGACGTGGTCGTACTTCCCTACCGAAACTCCGCCGGTCAAAATCAGGATGTCCGCGTCCAGCGCTTCTTCGATTTTTGCGGTCAACTTGCCGACGTCGTCCGGCACATTGCCGAGCATCAACGCCTCGCCGCCGGCCAGCGCCACCTGCGCCGCCAGCGAAATGCTATTGGTGTTACGAATCTGAAATTTTTTAGGCGGCTGGTCGACTGGGACGATTTCGTCGCCGGTCGACAGGATGGCGACTCGCGGTTTTTTTGTGACCAGCAGGCGCGAACGGCCGACCTGCACTGCCATCGCCAGTTCGGCGTAGCCCAGCCGCGTGCCTTTTTTTACGACGCTTTCTCCGACCCGCGTTTCCTGCCCTTCCAATACAAAATGCGCGCTGGCGCGTGCGGGCTTGCCGACGACGATCGTTTCGCCTTCCACCTGCGCGTCTTCCACCATCACGATGGTGTTCGCGCCGCGCGGCATGGCCGCGCCGGTCATGATGTGCACGCAGGTTCCAGGCTCGACGGTGCCGTCGAATGGCCCGCCGGCCCGGCTTTCTCCAATCAGCCGCAACTTTGAACCCACTTCGGCCGCGTCGGCGGCGCGCACGGCGAAGCCATCGCGCGTGGCGCGATTGAACGGCGGATAATTGCGGTCAGCGGGAATATTTTCAGCGAGAATGCGGCCCAAGACTTTCTTGGGATCCGCGGCGAACTCCACCGTTTCAGTGGCCGGAGGCGGGGCGCAACGCCGCGCCCGAATCACTTCCATGACTTTGGCGCGCGCGGCTTCGTAGGAAAGCATGAAGATTTAGACCCAGGCCGCGAGTTTGGTGCCGCGCGGAACGATGGTGGCGTCCCGCTCCGGCCCGGTGGAAATCATGCCGATTTCCACCTGCAGCGCGCTGGAAATAAAATCCAGGTAGTCGCGCGCCGCTTTGGGCAGGCCTTGCACGTCTTGAATGCCCGGCGTCGGCGTTTGCCAGCCCGGCAGCGTTTTGTATTCAGGCTCCACTTGCGAAAGAGTCTCCACGTCCGGCGGCATTTCCCCCAGCGTTTTTCCTTTGTAGCGGTAGCCGGTGCAAATTTTTATTTCGGGCTGGGTGTCGAACACATCGAGCTTGGTGACCACCAGCGAATCGATGCCGTTCAGCATTTTCGCGTATTTCAGCACGACCAGATCCAGCCAGCCGCAGCGCCGCGGGCGTCCGGTCACCGCGCCGAATTCTTTGCCGCGTTCGCGCACCGCTTGCGCGTCCAGGTCCGGCATCTCGGTGGGAAATGGGCCGCTGCCGACGCGCGTGGTGTAAGCCTTGGTCACGCCGACCACTCCTTGAATCCGCGTAGGCGCCACGCCCAATCCGGTGGCCACTCCGCCACTCGTTGCATTGGATGAAGTCACGTAGGGATAAGTTCCATGATCGATATCCAACATCGTGCCTTGCGCGCCTTCGAATAAAACCGACTCGCCGTTATCCAGCGCGCGATTCAGCAGGACGCAGGTATCCACCACGAAGCCGCGGATGTGCGCGGCGATTTCCAGATATTCATCGAGCAGGCCCGCGGTTTCGAGCGGATGCCCGTAAGTCGCGCGGCTGATCGCGTTTTTTTCCTCGATCACGCGCTCCAGCTTGTTCTTGAAACCGTCGGAGTTGAGCAAATCGACCACGCGAATCCCGCGCCGCGCCATTTTGTCTTCATAGGCTGGTCCGATTCCGCGCGACGTGGTGCCGATCGCCGCGGCTCCGCGCGCCGACTCCGCCGCTTTATCCATTTCGCGGTGATACGGGAAAATCAGATGCGCGCGATCACTGAGAAACAGGCGTCCGCGCGTTTCGATTCCCGATTTTCTAAGGTTTTCCACTTCGACCAGCAAGGCCGCGGGGTCCACCACGGTTCCCGCGCCGATGACCGCCTTCTTGCCCGGCCGCAGGATTCCGCTGGGGATCAATTGCAGGACGTATTTATGATTATCAAAAATAACGGTGTGGCCGGCGTTATGTCCGCCCGCGTAGCGGGCCGTATAGTCGAACGATTGGGCCAGGTAGTCGACGACCTTGCCCTTGCCTTCATCGCCCCACTGCGCTCCCACCACGACAATCGCTTTGGCCCGTGGCTTTTCTGTCAAGTTTCAACGCCCCCCGGCCCTGCATCGGGCCGCACCTTCTCTTCCCATGCCAATCCACAACAGAGTCCGTACAGGCGGGTCAAATCGAAAATCGCAACAGGTAATCCTAAACCCCGGAGCACATGCAACGCAAGAGCACGCCGCCAGGCTTACTAACGGACGAAGCAGTCGGCGGCGTGATCGTTCACCATGCCGGTGGCCTGCATGAAGGCGTAGCAGATGGTGGTGCCGACGAAGCGGAAACCACGCTTCTTCAGGTCTTTGCTCATGGCGTCCGATTCCGCGGTACGCGCCGGCAACCGGTCCGTGCTGTTCCAGTGATTCTTGCGCGGCTTGCCACCCACAAATTGCCAGATGTAGCGGTCGAACGAGCCGAATTCTTTTTGGATTTGCAAAAATAACCGAGCGTTGGAAATTGTCGACGCGATCTTCAACCGGTTGCGCACAATTCCGGCGTTGGCCAAAAGCTCGCGCACCTTGCGTTGGTCGTAACGCGCGATTTTCCTGGCATCGAAACGGTCGAACGCTTTGCGGTAGTTTTCGCGCTTGTTTAGGATCGTTTCCCAGCTCAATCCGGCCTGCGCGCCTTCCAGAATTAAAAATTCGAAAAGCACCCGATCGTCGTGGACCGGCCGGCCCCATTCGTTATCGTGATACTCGATCATCGCCGGCTTCTGCGCCCACTTGCAGCGTTGCCTGGCTTTCGCGGTTTTGGTCATAGCCATCTCAGGAGCCCTGCTGCGTTGATTCCGCCGCTTTGGCGAGGCACGCCGAGCACACGCAATCCGAAAATTGGGCGCACAGCGCGGCCACCGTCTCGGGACTCAGCTTCACGCCGTCACACCAGCACCTACCGATGGATGCGCCGCAGGAGAATTTGGTTCCACAGGCGGCGCACGCCTTCGCGGCCGGCTCACCTGCAATCGAATTTCGATTCGGCAAGCCGGCGCTCATGCGGATTCACTTTTCGTGGGAACGCGCCTAGGCAGTGATGTGGCGCTGAATGACTTTCACGATCTGGTCTTTCGGTACCGCTCCAACCAGCTGGTCCGCTACCTGGCCGCCCTTGAATACGAGCAGCGTCGGAATTCCGCGAATGTTGAACTTGCCCGCGGCGTTGCTGTTCTCATCCACATTCAACTTCACCACTTTCAGCTTGCCCGCATTCTCGCGCGCGACTTCTTCCACCGTGGGCGAAAGCATGTGGCACGGGCGGCACCAGTCGGCCCAAAAATCGACCATGACCGGCTGGGTCTTGCTGGCTTCAATCACATCCGCTTCGAAACTCGCGTCGGTTACTGCCTGAACATTGTCTGCCATTTGGTTTCCTTGTGACGCCAGCCTGTTGAACCGTTGCCCAGCTCTTGCTCAGGTCTTTGGCGTTAATGTTTAGATGTTACAGCAACCGTTGGGATTCGAGACCGCTTAGCTGCTTCATATAGTGTGACATACGCGGCCGCAGAAGCCTTCCAAGAAAAATCCTTGGCCATACCATTCCTTTGCAGCTGCTGCCAGACCTTGGGCTCACGAAACACCTGCAAAGCCTCGCGAACTGCTTGCAGCAACGACGGTCCGTCGTAATTTACGAACTTGAAGCCGGTGCCCTGATTCGTTTTGCGGTCGAATTCCTGAATCGTGTCGTCCAGGCCGCCTGTCGCGCGCACCACCGGCACGGTACCGTAGCGCAGGCTGTACATCTGGTTCAAGCCGCTGGGCTCGTAGCGCGAAGGCATCAGGAAAATATCGGAGCCCGCTTCGATCTTGTGCGCCAGGGCGTTGTCATAACCGATTTTGAGGCCCACGCGCGCCGGGTATTTTTCGGCGAGGCCGCGGAAGAGGCGCTCGTATTCCGCCTGCCCGGTGCCCAGCACCACCAGCGACAGGTTTTCCTGCATCAATTCGGTGGCCACCTGGGCGATCAGATCAAAACCTTTCTGGTCCGCAAAGCGCGAGACGATTCCGATCAGCGGCCGTTCCAGATGTTCCGCTTTATCCGTGGGCAGCTTGAAATACTGCAGCAAATCTTTCTTGCAGACTTTCTTCCCTTCCAGTTTCTGCGCGGAATAATGCTGAACGATCAGGCTATCCGTTTCGGGGCTCCATTGTGAATAATCCACGCCGTTGAGAATCCCGACCAGTCGCCCGGCGCGCTCGCGAATCACTCCATCCAGTGCGCTGCCGTATTCCGGCGTTTGAATCTCCAGCGCGTAGCGGCGGCTGACCGTAGAAAGATAATCCGCGAAAAGTATCCCGCCCTTCAGGAAATTCACCAGGCCGTAAAATTCCAGTTTATCCACCGTGAACAAAGATTCCGGCAGGCCGGTGGCTTTCAGGGCCGCGCGCGGAAACATGCCCTGGTAGGCCAGATTGTGAATCGTCAGCACGACCGGAAGGTTGCGCGTTACCGGATCTTGCACATACTGCGTGCGCATCAGCAGCGGCACCAGCGCAGTTTGCCAGTCGTGGCAATGAATCACGTCGGGCAGCCAGACCCGTTTTACGAATTCGATCGCGGTGCGCGAAAATTCCGTGAACCGCTCGGCGTTGTCGGGATAATCGATGCCCTTCTCGCCGTAAAGCTGCTCGCGATCGTAGAAGCCGCGGTCAACCACAAAGAAATAGCGCACGCCGGCCACCGCTGCGCCTTCGGCGATCGCCGGAAAACGCAACTCGTCGCCCATGGTGATGGTGACGCTCGAAACCAGCGTGGACGCGATCTTGTTTCCGCGATAGCGCGGCAGCAACACCGCCACTTCATGGCCCATCTCAGCCAGCGCTTTGGGCAGCGCCTGCACCACGTCCGCCAGGCCGCCGGTTTTCGAGTACGGCAAGCCTTCCGAGGATAAGAAGAGGATTTTCACGTTGCCTGATCGCGTTCGCGCCGCGGGAAAACGGTAACGGAACCGCTAGCCTCCGTCAAGCGTACCGCAGCATCCTCGTGCTGATGCGGCGCGAATCGCGAGGCGGCAATTGTTTGCTATTGCCTGCATTGCTACACTCGCTCCATCCATGGCCAGGCAGCGGCTCGGGCAACATTTTCTCGGCGACATCGGGTGGCGCAAAAAAATCCTGAAGACCCTGCCGCTCGCGCCGGGCGAAACCTGGTTAGAAATTGGCCCAGGCCATGGCGAATTGACGCAACTGCTGGCTGGTGACGGGCGCCGCGTCGTCGCCATCGAAGCCGACGGCAACCTGGCCGCCGGAATTCGCGCCGGGATCGAAAATGAGCCGGACGCCTGGCCCGGTGTTGAGATTATCTACAGTGACGTGCTGCAGGCCGACCTCGGCAAACTCGGCGGCGAACGTTTTCACGTCTACGGCAATCTGCCGTACTACATTACTTCGCCGATCTTGCACCATCTTTTTCAGTGGGCCGCGCAGATCGCCTCGATCCACATCGTGATTCAACTGGAAGTCGCCCAACGCATCGCCGCGCATCCCGGTGTTCGCGACTACGGATATTTGTCGACGCTGTGCCAGTTCTACGCCCAACCGAAAATTTCGCTGCGCATTCCGCCGGGAGCGTTTCGTCCGCCGCCGAAAGTGCATTCGGCGCTGGTCGCGCTGACCCTGCCCGGCGATGGAGCGGCGCTGGGAATAAGCGACCCGCCGGAATTCCTGGAATTTGTGCAAAGGTGTTTCGACCAAAAGCGTAAAACGCTGCGGAATAATCTGCTCGAAATTTCCGATGACGCGCACATTCACGAAGCCCTCGCCGCCGCAGCGCTAAGGCCGGATGCCCGCGCCGAGCAGCTCTCGCTCGCGCAGTTCGCCGCGATATTTCAGCAACTCACCTAAAGTCCTGGCGTCATCCTGAGCAGCGCAGCGACGAAGGATCTCAACCCTGCTGCCGCGTGCGAGTCATTGCGAGGAAGACCACGCCCGACTGAAGAGGCCTGGGCAGAACTGTATTGGATGAGATCCTGCGCTTCGTTCAGGATGACGTCAAAGACGAATTGGTAGCTGAAGAGTGGCCGCAGCTAGACCATGTCTTCGAGAATCGCCTGCAGCCGGTCCGGAAAATTCGTCATAATGCCGTCAACTTTCGCGGCAATCATGGCGCGCATGATTTCCGCATCATCGACCGTCCAGGTAGCCACCTGCAGATCCAGCCCGTGGGCCTGCTCCACCAATTCCGGCGTCACCAGCGAATGATGCGGGCAGAGTTGCCGCACCCCCAATTCGATGCCGGTTTTCGCATAATCCTGATTCGGCTCGTCGAAAAGCAAACCCATCATCGCCGAAGGGTCGACTTGCCGCAGCGCGGTCAAGGCCGATTCGTTGAACGAAATAATAATGCTGCGTTGCGCGCCCCCCGATTTTCGCAGCGCGCCGATCAGCGAATGATGCATGCCCCAGGCCGCTTCGTATTTCAGTTCGAGATAAAAAATCACGTCGTGCTTGGCGGCGAATTCGACGATCTCTTCCAGCGTGGGCACGCGCTGCCCCATGAACTCCCGGTCGAACCACAATCCTGCGTCGAGCCTGCGAATCTCCGCCAGCGTAAAATCTTTAACCAGCCCCTTCCCGTTGGTGGTGCGCTCCAGCGTCGGATCGTGAATCGCCACGAAGCGCGCGTCGCGCGTCAGGTGCAGATCGGTCTCGATGAAACCGGCGCCCAGCGCCACCGCGCGCTCGAACGCCGCCATGGTATTTTCCGGCGCGTGTCCGGAAGCGCCGCGATGCGCGATGACCCAGGGTTTCCTCATGAAGGTTCATCCTAACAAACAAAATGAACGGCGTTACCGGCGGAACGGGCGCCGTTGTGGAAGTTAGCACCCATGCAAACCGTTGCTCATTAGGGACAATGTGTCGGCTGAGCGGAAGCGTATTCGCCATGGACCGCCCGCCGGGGCGCGCAACCGGAAAACCGGCTCCAATCTCAGCTCGGTTATTTCTAGTGTTTTGATGCACATATGCGCTTCGCGACTATTTCGATTTAGCGTCGCCTTTGGAAGGCTGATTGCCAAACCCTCTCGCTACTCTCAGAGCAAGTGGCGCTCGTGGTCGGACCCGTCCCCCGGTCCGCAAGCTGCCAGCGTAGTCCCAGTACTGCACGCCAGAAATTTTAGGTGAATGGGCGTTCTTTCGAATCGTGGGCCGGAGTTTCGGAATCTATGGCGAGTACGAGAACCACCTTGGGAACCGAAAACGAATTGTTGCACCCAAAAAATAGCGCCCCCGCCGGATTTAATTCGTCGCGCGATTTGCCCCAAGGCTTCATCGAGTTCCTGTTGCCGCTGCACCGCGCGCTGACCGCCCATCAGCGGCAGCTGATCGCCAAGCGCGAATCAAACCTGGCCGCCGCCCACCAAGGCCACCTGCCGAATTATCATCGCCCTTCGCCCGCGACCACCGAAGCGTGGCGCATCGAACTCCCCGCATGGTGCCAGGACCAGCGCAACCAGATGACCGGCCCGGCCGACGACGCCGAGCTGGTGGTCAAGATGCTCAATTCCGGCGCGCCCGGCGTGATGCTGGATCTGGAAGATTCCACCGCGAATACCTGGGAACACACTACCCTGGGCGTGACCAATATTCTGGGCGCGTTGCGCGGCGACCTGAGCTACGAAGATCGCAAGCGCAACCGTACGGTCACGATTCAACCGTCGAACGCGGTGATTTCCATTCGGCCGCGCGGTCTGCATCTGCACCAGATGGGCGTGCTGAATGGCGAGCGGCTGCCGGCTTCTTTATTCGACGTCGCGCTGATCGCGTTTCAAGTCGACCCGCAAAAATTGAAGCATCCGCTGACGTTTTACATCCCGAAATCCGAATCCGCCGACGAAGCGATTTGGTGGCGCGATCTGTTCCGAGCGATTTCGCGCGCCCGAGGCTGGGCGCCCGATTACATCCGTTGCATGGCCCTGGTCGAATCGCACCCCGCCGCGTACGAAATGGAAGAGTTCGCCTACCACCTGCGCGACCACCTCATGGCGCTGAACCTGGGCCGCTGGGATTACATGGCCAGCCTGATCCATTTCAACTTGCACGATCCGAACTGGGTGCTGCCCGATCGCAATACGATTCCGCACGACGTCGCATTTTTTCAAAACCTGCGCACGTTGCTTCCGGACATTTGCCACCAGCACGGTCTGCTGGCCATCGGCGGCATGACCGCGCTGTATCCCAGCCGCGATAATCCGGAGCTGAATGCCCGCGCGCTGGCGGCGCTCGAAGTCGACAAGAGAAACGAAGCCACTTCGCTGATGGATGGCGCCTGGACCGGCCATCCCGACCAAAACGAAATCGCGGTGAAGCAGTTCCCGGTTCCAAACCAGTTGAACGCGCGCCCCTCCCATCAGAATCCGCATCCCGATCTGCGCCCGGTTCCGGCAGGAGTCGGCAAGAAAACGCTCGCCGGCACGCGTGCCGCCGTGCGCACCGTAATTCGCTATCGCCAAGGCGTGCTCGATGGCCGTGGCGCCAGCCTGCTCGATGGCTACATGGAAGACTTGGCCACCGACCGCATCTACCGCCTGATGATCGCCCAACGCATGCGCCATCGCGACGCGGTTGAAATTCTGGACGAGAACGGCGCGGCCGTGTTACACACTCCGGAACTCCTAACCAGAATTTTCAACGAAGAACTGAAACGCATTCTCGGCGAGCTTCCGGCCGATGCGCCGCCGGAATCAGTCGAGCGTTTCACGCAGGCCAGAATTTTGAGCGAACGGATGATCGTCGAAAACCAGTTCAATCCGTCGTAGTCCGACGGCCGGACGAATTTTTTCTCAGAGTGGCACGGCACGGTGGGGTACTTGGGAATGGCAGCAAAAGGCAGCAGCGTAATTCAGGCGATGTTGAAGCGCCTGGCTGAAGAAGAAGTGCAGCAGAAACAGAACGAGGCAAAGGTGTCGGTCGACGCAGCAGGGCGGCCCAAGGCAAGGGTCGCCGTAGCCTGAGGGTGTTTCGACGGCAGCAGCCCTCGCGCTGTTCCGGGTGGAATCGGGAAACAGTTCATTCGCCCCGCAGGGATGAATGAACGCCAAACCCGAACATATTCCAGTCGAGTACACGCGAGCTTGGGGGCTTTTATGGCGCTGTTCGTTTTGGTCGTGGTGGGGCTGGTGATCGCGCAAACCTGGTTCGATTGGCGCGACGCGAAGCGCAGCTGGGTAGTGCCCGAATGGGCCAAGGGGATAGCGCTCGCGGGGGCGATCGCCGCCTCGCTGACCGCCGCTGCCTCGTATGCATCGTCGTGGATGGTAGATAACGCCGCGCGTTCCATCAGCGTGTTCAACGCGCGCCTGTTCTGGCCGGAGCTGGGCTTCCTGCTTTGCGGCATGGCCGTCATCGTCGTCGCCGTCCGCAAGAAACGCCTGCGCCTGATGCTGATCCTCACCGCCGTCCTCACCGTGGCCTTCTGGATCGGCATGACCATGTCCTAGCGCGCAAGCGTGTCCCGAAAATGCAATGGTTTCTGTTAGGCTACGACGCCTGAAGGCATTGGGCGATCCAACTTCGTTACATCTCACAGATTTCAGCAGTTCTGCTAGCTGGCACCGCCCCGCCGTCATTCGCCGGTAAAAACCCGCCATTCGCCGAAAAGCCCGCGACGCCTTCGCCCGAATTCCCTATTCTCGCTTCGCGAACGGGAACTCAACACCGGCGGGGGACATCACAATGAAGAGCGAACAAGGAAACACCTCGGCAGTCGAAAATATCTCCAACATGGGGTTCCCGGTCGCTTCGGCGACACTGCTCATCCTCTTCGGCATCGTGTTCCAAGTCGTGGAGCTGACCTGCCGCAATCTCCACCTTGGCAACTTGTGGCTATTGTCCGTGCTGGCTTCGGATATTTGGAATATTCTCTCTGTGCATTTTAATGTTCCGGCGATCGGCGATGTGCTGCTCTACTGGCCGCTGGTGATGATCTGCATGGGTCTGGCGATCTTGCTGGCGGTCCGCGAAAACCGGCCGTCGCGCGCAGCGAAGGATAGCTAAATGGCTCCCAACCGCTCATTCAGCTGGACGCTACTGCTCGGCGCTCTGATTCTGGGCGCGGGCGTCGTCCTGCTGCTCGACCAACAAGGCATTCTCTCCGCCGACCGCGTGTTCAATTATTTCTGGCCGGCCGTGCTGATCGCCGCTGGCATCGTGACGCTGGTGGGCTGTCGCGGCAGAGGCGTGCGCGGGCTGTGGGGATTCATTTTGCTCGCCTGGGGCACGCTGCTTCTGCTGAGCAATCTCGGCATCGGCCACTTCCGGTTCGACAGCATTTGGCCCCTGGCGGTCATCGGCGTGGGCGTCCTGATGATTTATCAGGCGATGAGCGGGCGCGGCAGTTGCGCTGACGGCACCGCTCGTCCGCAATGGATGGATTACGTCAACCCGTGGAGCCGCTCCGGTTCCGACGACTCCGACTTGAACCACGTCGCGATTTTTGGTGGCTTCAACAAACGCAGCACCACGAAGACTTTTCGCGGCGGAAAGCTGATCGCGCTCTGCGGCGGCTTCCAGATCGACCTGCGAAAAGCCGACATGGAAGCCGACACCGCGGTGATTGAAGCCGTGGCGATTATGGGCGGCGGTGAAATCAAGGTTCCGGAACATTGGCAGGTGTCGATGGACGGTATTGGAATCTTTGGCGGATATTCCGATGAGTCGTCGCAACAGCAGCCCGCACCCGGCGTGACTCCGAAAAAACTGATCGTCAAGGGCGTGGCCGTCCTCGGCGGCGTGGTCGTGAAAAACTAGCGCCATGCATCCGATTTTTTCCGAGTTCCGGCGCCTGGCGATGTACCTGGTGGTCTGGCTGTTCATCGGCCTGCTGCTCGCGTACCTGCTGACCGTCTCGCATGACATCAGCCCGCGCGACGCGCTGGTTCTGGCTCTGCCGCTTTGTCTTTTTTATTCCTTCCTCTGCCTTTCCGCCTGGTATTCCTGCCGCGGCCGGCTGCCCGACAAATTTACGATGGGGCGCCTGCTGGCCACGCACATCACCACTGGATTTTTTGCCGCGATCATCTGGACCTTCGCGGCGGCGGGATTGGCGCACGGATTATCCAAGACGACCATGTTCGCGGGCCTGAGCCAGCGTTTTCGTCCGGAGATTCCGCTAATTTTCTGCACCGGCATTCTGCTGTATCTGCTTTCGGTGGCCTTCTACTACATCGTCATTTCGTTTGAAGCGTCCCGCGACGCCGAGGCCCGGGTAATGAAAGCCAGCGTCCTGGCCCGCGACGCCGAATTAAAAGCGCTGAAAGCGCAGGTCAATCCGCATTTCCTTTTCAACAGCTTAAACTCCATCAGCGCGCTGACCAGTTCGGACCCCGCCAAAGCCCGCGAAATGTGCATCCTGTTGGGCGATTTCCTGCGCCGCACTTTGGGCTTGGGCGAAAAAGCCGCGATCCCGTTGGACGAAGAGCTTTCGCTGATCCGCGCTTTCCTCGCCGTGGAAAAAGTCCGCTTCGGCGCGCGCATCCAGATGGAAGAAGATATCGACCAGGACGCGCTCAGCGTTCCCGTGCCGCCGTTGTTGCTGCAACCGCTGGTGGAAAACGCGGTGGTGCACGGCATCGCCAATCTGGTCGAAGGCGGCTACATTCGCCTGGGAATTCACACCCGCGATGGAATCGTCTCGATCGACGTCGCCAACAGCTTTGATCCCGACGCGCCGGCTAAGCGCCGCAGCGGCGTCGGCCTGGCCAACGTCCGCCAGCGGCTGCAAACTCGGTACGGAAATCTGGCCAGCTTCGCGGTAAAAACCGAAGGCGATTGCTTCCGTGTGGCCTTGACGCTGCCCGCGGAAGTCGAGGTGCAACCGGCGTGACCATGAACATCACCAGCGAAACCCCAAAGAAAATCCGCGCCGTCCTGGTGGACGACGAGCAACTCGCGCGGCAGGTGCTGCGCGAATTCGTTGCGGCCCACGCCGATATGGAAATTGTCGCGGAGTGCAGCAACGGCTTCGAAGCCGTGAAAGCCGTCACCGAACAAAAACCGGATCTGATTTTTCTCGACGTGCAGATGCCGAAGCTCGACGGCTTCGAAGTTCTCGAACTGATCGGCCGCGAAACCGCCGTGGTTTTCGTCACCGCTTATGACAATTACGCCATCAAGGCGTTCGAGGTCCACGCCGTCGACTACTTGCTGAAGCCTTTCAGCTCCGACCGCTTCGACGCGGCGCTCACCCGCGCCAAGCAGCGCCTTTCCGGCGCGGCCACCCAAAAAACTCCGGCGGCCGCGGACCTTGCCGCCAGCGCCCGCCCGCCCGCGCAGTATCTCGACCGCATCGCGGTGCGCGAAGGCTCCCAGGTCTCGATCATCCCGGTCGCGAAACTCGATTACGCCGAAGCCCAGGACGACTACGTCGCCCTCGCCAGCGCCGGGAAAAAACACTTGAAGCAGCAAACCATTTCCAATCTCGAAACGTCGCTCGACCCCGCGCGCTTCATGCGCATCCACCGCTCCTACATTGTCAATCTCGAGCGTGTCGCCAAAGTCGAACCCTACGGCAAAGACACCCACGTCGCCGTTCTCAGCACCGGCGTCCAAATCCCAGTCAGCCGCGCCGGCTACGCCCGCCTCAAGACCTTCCTCGACCGTTGATATACCGCGCCAGGATTGAATCACCCCGAGCGTGCTAAGCTGGCCCCAAGATCGTTCGGGAGGAAGCGCGTGGCTGCTGGCCGGGCTCCCGCCGGAAACTTGGAAACGCGTGCGGGGCATCGCCTGGGCCCTGACCCTTTGCTTTGTTGCAGTCACAGCACTGACCTGGAGATTCGCCTTCACCACTCCCCTCGTTTTCTCAATTCTGATTACGGTATGTTTGACTGCGGCGGCGTGGCTTTCCGAAAGCGGGTAATGACTTTCCTTCTTCGGAGGACAGCGTGAGATCGCTCGACAGATCTCAGCGGCTTATTTATTTTCGCTACTTTTTGTTTCCGTCCGTAGGCGGGGCCAAGCGTCCCCAGTCGCGTCGCGACCGGGAGTAGTGTCGGATAAAACTGCACGAAGGTCGTGTCCGCTGCGCCATGAGCCTGATGGCAGGAGTAACATTCCGCCGTGTACGGAATCTGTTTAGCCGGCGCGTCGCCCTGCATCGCGAAGAAAGCCCAGCCACCTTTAAAACGCGCCGTGTCCTTCACGTGGGCCTCGAGACCCATGACCTCGCCGGTTTGAAACAATCCCTGCCTGTTAACCGAGCCTTTCGATTTCGCCATGCGGTTCTCCAGCACCAACATGGTCTGGTCGGGCCAGACGCCCGTGCGCTTGAACGCGGCGTAAGCGGCCGGCGGCGCAAATACATTGTCGAACTCCTGGGCGTCGGCCATCGCCGCGCCATCGCTGTAGCTCATGTCCACGCCCGAGCTCAGGAAAACCCACTCGCGATACGCGGCCGTGGCGGCGAGAACGGTGAGCAGGCTAGGCCAGAGACGCATTCTGAGGCTCCTGGGAAATGCGGTTGGCGACGAAGCGTCAGGCATTCCTCTGCGCAAATATACAAGACCACGGAGAGATGGCAGAAGGGTTTCTAGATTTGCTTTGACGATGGCGGACTAAAAATCGCCATCATTACAAAGGCCACCGCGCGGCGGGACATTTTTCCTTTCTACTATCCGCCATGCGGCGTACCGGCAGTTGCACCCAAACTGTGATAAAACCGGACGTATAGGCCACCGCGGAGAGGAAAAAATGTTGCTCACCACTGATCCATTTTCGATTCTCACCGTCGTGGTCGCCCCGGCCGTGCTCACCAATGCCTCGTCGGTTTTGGCGCTGGGTACGAACAATCGCCTGGCGCGCGTGGCCGACCGTGTGCACGCCGCGACCTCGCAACTGGCGCAGCTCGACCCGGGCTCCAGGGACTATCAGTTTTACGCCGCCCAACTCCCCGACCTGCAAACGCGCGCGCAACTATTGCTGGGAGCGCTGCGCTGCTTTTACTGGGGTCTCGGCCTGTTCGCCAGTTCGGCAATCATCTCGATCGCCGGTTCCATCGTGGTGTACTACGGCCGGCCCGCCGCCTTCGTGATCGCCGCCGGAATCGGCGTGGTGTGCGGCGCATCCGCAGTCATCGCCATGGTCTGCGGCTCCGTTTTTATGATTCGCGAAACGCAGCTCGCCGTCAAAGGCCTGGTCTACACCACCAAATCCCACGCGAGCCAGTAACGACCCGTGACCGCCTGTCCTCGGATCCAATCTTTTCGTAGCGGCGGTCGTCAGACCGTCATCGCGAGTATCCCGTGATCCAGTCTCAATCGCTAACCTCCCGTGTGCTGTGCCTTCCCGGCTGAGATATGAACGGAATGAGCACAAAGGCCTGCCGCTGTGCCGTGCGAAGCTACAATTCACTCCATGGATGAAACCGGTGCATGGATCACACTCACGCTCCTATGTATCGTTGCCGTTGTGTTTGGGATTTGGTGGAAATTCATACGCGGCAAGGAAAGGGCGGGCGCAAACCGGTCCACCGGATCATCTGAATCTGGCGGACTCGATGGTGAAGATTCAACCATTGCTATCAATGCCAGGCGAGGGGCCCGCACCGCGCGGTCGATAAAATATTTGGGATGGATGTTGACGACCGTCGCGCTGCTCGGCGCACTGGGTCTCGGGCTGCGCACTTGGATGCGCTATGAAATTTTGCATCCCTGGCCGCGAACCACGGCCCGGATATTGTCCACCGAAATATATTCGACCAGATACTGGTCCAACGGCGGGCGCAGCACGTCCGCTGGCTGGCGAATCAACTACGGTTTTCACTGCACGCTGCAATATTCAGTTAATGGACAGCAATACGAGTCGCTCGCCGATCTTGGCGTAAAAACACAATTTCGCAGTAGCTTGGAGCAGTGGCCGCCGCGCCTCCCTTCCGGAACCGATGTCGTCGTAGCGTACAATCCGGCAGATCCCGCGGAAGTTGTACTAGCTGGAAACTATCGGATGGCCTACGCGCCGGCGTTCACGGGATTTTGGCCTTCGGCGTGGTGCCTGTTAGTCGGTGTGTCGCTAATGATCGCGTCAAGAAAATTGCGGAGTTCAAGTGAAGAGTTGCCTTCGATGTCGAATAATCCGACTCATGGGAGCTAACCAAGACCGATACCGCTTATGAGCTACTCGTAACGCAGCGCCACAATCGGATCGACGCGCATCGCGCGCCGTGCCGGGATGTAGCAGGCCAGCAGCGCAACCACAAATAGCAGCGCGGCGACGGCGGCATAGGTGATCGGGTCGTGCGCGGTCACTCCGAACAGCAGGTTGGTCATCAATCGCGTCAAGGCAAACGCGCATGCCACTCCAATCATGACGCCCACCAGCGCCATCTGCGCGCCCTGCCTCAGGATCATTTGCAGCACGTCGCCGCGCTGCGCGCCGAGAGCCAGGCGAATTCCAATTTCGCGCTGGCGCTGCGCCACGGTGTACGAAATCACGCCGTAAATTCCGACAATCCCGAGCGCGAGCGCCATCGCGCCGGCGATTCCGAGCATCACCAGCGTAAACGAAGTCCGCGCCAGCGATTTCTCGTACACGTCCTGCATCGTGCGCACCGACGCGATGGGCAAATTGGAATTCACCGACCACACCGCCAGCCGCACTTCGTTGAGGAGCGCCTGTGTGCCCGCGCGGTCGCTGCGAATCTCGAATGTCATGGTTCGTATCGCGCTCACCGGACTAGGACCAAAAATATTCGCCGCATACGGCGGCCAGTACACCGCTTCCGGCGCCGGCTCCTGCACGCCTTTCTCGCGGACGTCCTGCACCACTCCGATGACTTCGTGCCACGGCTGGCTGTCATATTTGCGCACGCGCTTTCCGATCGCCGCCGAAGGCTCGCCCCACATCTCGCGCGCCAGGTTCTCGGAGATCATCACCACCGGGCGCTGCGCGAAGATGTCGTCCCAGCTGATGTCGCGTCCGGCGACCATGCGCGTTCCCGCCGTCTGCAGAAATCCCGGCGATCCATATTTGAAAAACCGCATCGGCACGGATTCGCTGTCGGCATAGTTCTTGTCCTCGGCGTAAATCCCGTCCCAGCCGGATTCGAATCCTTCCATCGGCATGGCGCTGACGAATGCCGCGGACTTTACGCCGGGAATCGCCGCCAGCTTATCGAGGATTGCGTTTTGCGTGCGCGTGACCATTTCCGGCTGCGTGATCAGCGTTTCCGGGATGTTGATGCGCATTAGCTGCAAATGCGCCGCATCCGTAAAGCCCGGTTCGACCGTGCGCAAAGCGTGGAACGTACGAATCATCAAGCCGGCGCTGACCAGCAGCACCAGCGCCATCGCCACCTGCCCGACGACCAACAGATTGCGCGCGCGATGGCGTTCTTTGCTCACACTGGCGTTGCGTCCCGCACTCCGCAATTCGAGCGACATCTTCGGCCCGGCATATTTCAGCGCCGGAATCAGGCCGAACAGCAAACCCGAAATCACGGAAAGAATGAGTGTGAATACCAGCGTTCGCGAATCCAGCGAAATTTCCTGCAACCGCGGCAGATTCGCCGGGCCAATCGCCACCAGAAAACGCACGCCGGCCCACGCCAGCACCGCCCCGATCGCGCCTCCGAGCAATCCCAGCATCGTACTTTCGACCAGCAGCCCGCGCACGATTCGTCCCCACCCGGCGCCCAGCGCCGCGCGAACCGCCAGCTCCTGCTGCCGCGCTTCCACTCGCACCAACAGCAAGTTCGTCACATTCGCGCCGGCGATCAGCAGCACCAGGCCCAGCGTGCCCATCACCACCCACAGCACCTCGCTGACGTTGCCCACCACCTCCTGCTTCAACGGACGCAGCAGCGGCGTAATCTGCCAGCGGTCATACCAGTGCGGATCGCTGCCCGGCCCGTTCGACCAGGACTCCATCCAGATCGGCAGCATGCGCGTCAGGTCCGCGTTGGCTTGCGCGATCGTCACTCCCGGCTTCAGCCGCGCAATTCCGTGCAATCCAAAGCCCGCCAGAATCAGCTTCGAGCGATCGAACGCCAGCGGCGCGATCACATCGAAATCTTCATTCCCGACTCGGAATCCCGGCGGCATCACCCCGACGATTTCGCGCGAGTGCGCATCGATCATCAAGTTCCGGCCGATCACCGAGCGGTCGGCTCCGAAATGGCGGCGCCAGTATCCATCGCTCAAAATCACGCGCTCCGGACCGTGCGGATCCTGATCTTCCGCCGTAAACCATCGCCCCACTTCTGGAGGAACGGCCAGCGCTTGCAGCAGGCCGTCGCTCACGCCGACGCCGCGCACCTGCTCCGGCTCCGCCAGGCCGGTGACGTTGGCCACGCCGCTATCCCACACGCCCATCGCCTGAAACGCCCGGTTGTGCTCGGCGTAGGTGAAATACATCGAGGCCGAGAGCAACAATCCGTTTTCAAAGTCCGCGAGTCCCGCCGCGCCCGGCGCGAGCTGGTGCAGCGACACCAGCTGTTCGGAGTGCGGATAGTTGAGCGGCTTCAGCAACACGCTGTTCACTACGGTGAACACGGCCGCGTTCGCGCCGATCCCGATCGCGATCGTCAGCAGGCCTACCACCGTAAACACTGGATTGTGCAGCAGCGCGCGCCATCCGTGGCGGATGTCCGCGAAAAAATCTTCGACCGACGCCCAACGCCACACCTCGCGCCCGTCTTCTTCCGTCAACGCGGGATTCCCAAACTCCCGTCGCGCCGCATGATTCGCATCCGCCCGAGACATGCCGCCGGCCACCAGTTCCTCGACCTTCTCGTCGAGATGCGCCTGAATTTCTTCGGAGAGCGCGTCGTATTGGCCGCGACGCGAAAACAATTGTTTCAGCCAGCTCATGCTTTCTCCGGCGCTAACACCTGCGTAATTCCCTGCAGCATTCGTTCGAAGCTCGAGACTTCGCGTTCCAGCCGCTTCGCCCCAGCCGCCGTCAATTTGTAGATGCGCACGCGCCGGTTCGTCGCCGAAATTCCCCACTTGGCTTCCACCAGCTCTTCCTTTAGCAACCGCTGCAAGGCCGGATACAGCGATCCCTCTTCAATCTGCAGCAAATCGTTCGACGAGCGCTTGATATGCTGCACCAGCGCATACCCGTGCAGCGGCTGCCGCTTCAAGGTCCGGAGGACCATCATCTCCAGCGCCCCCGGAAACAAATCGCGTTGTGCTGTGTTTTTCATGCGAAGCAATTCCTCACTCACCGGCAAAGGCTCTGTAGGTCAAGGCCTAGACTAAAATAGTATCAGGCGACGCTCCCGTCAAGCGAAATAACAGATGCTTAGCGAAATGGCCCGGGCCGCCGTCAGACCCGCAAAAGTACTACCAGAAGCTGCTATTAGCTGATTGACCGGGGCCGCCAGCATAGTTCTAGTACCACCTCCTGATCTGGCTATATTCAGAGTAGGAGATTCCCGTTATGGAACGCCTACATGGACCATTTTGGAACAGTCTGCCGGTCCGTTTTCAAGCACGAACCCTCGGCACGATCGTCAGCGTGGCTCTGCTCCTCGCCTTGCTCGGCGGAGTGTGGGGTTGCAACGGCGGGTTCGAAGGCGCTAAACCACAGCCTCCACTGATTATTTCGCAACCGGTCAGCGTGACCGTGACCGCCGGACAGACCGCAACATTTAATGTGACCGCGACCGGGACAGGACCACTGACCTACCAATGGTACGTGAACGGAGTGGCCATTCCGGGCGCGACGTCCAGCACTTATACGTCGGCGCCCACCACCGCGTCCCAAAACGGTTCGGTTTACACCGTGACCGTATCGAATCCATTCGGCAGCGTAACCAGCAACCCGGCGACGCTGACCGTACAAGTCATACCTCCAGTCGCAGGCAGCTTGGTGCCCAGCAACGCCACTCCTCCGTATAACTCTCCCGTGATGTTGATTCCGACATTCTCTGGAGGCACGGCGATGATCGGTTCGATGGGCGTGGGAAGTTCGGACATTACGGCCTCCGCTACTAGCGGCGGCTCGTATCCGACTCCCGCTTTGACTTCCGCCAAGACCTACACGTTGACGGTGACCAGCCCGCAAGGAACGGTGGTCTCAACCACCTGCGTGGTTACGCCTACACCGGTAACGATTACTCCGATCACACCGGCCAATCAGACCACCGCGCCCGGCCCGTTGACGTTCAACGCCACGGCCAGCGGCGGCCTAACGAATAATTTGACCTGGACCGCGTCCGCCGGAACCTTCAACGGGAACGTCTGGACTTCGCCGACCACGCCCGGGACGTACACCATAACCGCGACTAGCGTGGACGAGCCGTCGGTCTCCGTGACCACCACCAGCACTATCAGCGGCCCTTCGATCACCACGCAACCTGTTAGCCAGCACGTTTGCACCGGATCGAACCTGGTGTTGAGCGTGACCGCCTCCTATGCCTCCAGCTACCAGTGGAATTTCAACGGCACACCGATTCCGGGAGCGACCAGCTCGACCTACACTGTTCCAGCGGTAGCCACTTCCAACGCCGGAAATTACACGGTGACCGTGACCAACGGCGCGGCCAGCGTAACCTCGGCTGTGGCCAACATCGCCGTGGGCTCGCAAATCACCTCGAACCCGGCGAGCGTGACGATTCTTGCGACGCAAATCGCTACATTTTCAGTAGCGGCGCAGGGATTGACCCCGTTTACGTATCAGTGGTTCCAAATTCCTGCAGGCAGCGCGACCGGAACTGCAATTCCTGGCGCGACGGCAGACACCTACTCTACGCCACCGGTGGACGCCACTTACAACGGCGCGCAATACTACGCGACCGTCACCGATTCCTGTGGGACCACTCCGCTGACCAGCACCTCGGCCACGCTGACCGTCAACACCGGAAACGCTTCACCAACCATCATCACTCAGCCAACCGGCGCTGGTGTCGCGCCGGGAGGAACCACCACGTTTAGTGTGGTGGCTTCCGGAACTCCGACGCTCACCTATCAGTGGTATGTGATTCCAGCGGGACAAACGACGGGTGTCGCGGTATCGGGAGCGACGTCCGCCAGCTACACCGTTCCAGGTTCGGCAACCACCGTCGGCAACGACCAGGATCAGTATTACGTCGTCGTCACCAATGCTTATGGACAAGCTGTTTCCCAGCCGGCCACGCTGGCGGTCGGCAGCGGAATTCAAATCACGCAGCAGCCGGCCACTCAATATGTCGATGTAGGAGCATCCGCGACATATCAAGTCACGGCCGTTTCCAATCTTCCGCTGACTTATCAGTGGTACGAAGCCGCGCCAGGCAGTTCCACATTTACGGCTATACCGGGTGCGACCGGTTCGACCTACACCCAGGCTGATGCCCAAGCCACCGACTCCGGTTCCGTTCTGTATGTGGTGGTGAGCAACGGCGTCACCACTTCCGTGACCAGCGTTTCGGCCGGCCTGTTCGTTGGCCCACTGCAGGGCATTCCGAATCTTTGCGATTCGAACTGGTCTCCGCTCGGCGATGCCGTGGCGGAATCGGGCTGCAGTTTCCAATTAACCGCGGCGACCAACAACCAAATCGGCGTCTTGGTTTGGCCGAACCTTATTTCCACCGGCGACATCCAGCTCAGCTTTACGATGACGCTCAGCAATCCAAGCGTCGTTCCGGCCGACGGCTTCACCGTGGTTTTTGGCGATCCTTCGTTGGGCGCAACCACCACGAGCGAAGGGGCGCCCGGCATGGGCCTGGGAGCAGAAGGCATTCCCGGCACCGTGTTCGGCTTCGACACGTATCACAATGCCGGCGACCCGCCGGTCCCGTATGTCGGCGTAGGCCGCGGCGAAACCGCGCTATTCGAAAAACCGTGGTTCGGCGTAAACACCAGTATCCCGGTGCTGGTCGCGGACGGCATGTCGATCACCCACAGCTACACCGTATCGATCGAGCAGGGGCAAATGATCGTAACGCTGGACGGCGTGCAGGTGATGTCGGGAGCCGTAAACGTTCCGCCCGTGGCTTATTTCTACATCACGGCTTCCACCGGCGGCTCTTACGAGCAAGCGGTGATCAGCAATGTGTCCGCCACGGTTTCGGTACCGACGAATTAACCGGCGCCCGGCGGGAATTGAGGAGAATTGCAATGCGATCGTTCTTGTTGGCGACAATTTTCTTATTCGCGGGTTGCACCGCGGCCATGGCGCAGGACGCATTCAAAGGCGATGCCGCTGCGTCGTACACCTGGGTGCACGCGAACGCCGGCCCTGGCCAGTGCGGATGCTTCGGCGCCAATGGTGGAGGAATATCGGGCTCGTGGAATTTTCATGGCCGCTGGTCCCTGGTCGCGGACATCAGCGCGCAGACGGCGACCGGCGCTCCCACCGCGGGAAGCTCGTTGACCCTGGTTTCGTATCTCGCCGGGGCCCGTTACAAATTTTCGCAACCGTGGTTCGAAGGGAAACACAAGCCCGAGCCGTTCGCGCAAGTTTTACTCGGCGCCGCGCACGCCGGCGGCGGAGTGGCGGGAGTAGACGACGGGGCTTATAAATTTGCCACGCGTGTTGGAGGCGGAATCGACGTGCCGCTGAATTCCCGTTTCGCGCTGCGCGTCGTTCAGCTCGATTATTATCTGACCACCTTTGCCAACTCCACGAATGACCACCAAAACAATTTGTTAGTCGGCGCCGGCCTCGTATTTCACTGGTCCCGCTAAAAATATTCTCAGACCAGCACTTGGCGTCGTCATTCTGAGGGTAACGAAGAATCTCAACCAGTAACGATCTACGCTGGGCTATCCGGGTGCGCAAAATCATCCAAACCACCAGTACCCGCTTCATTTTGAGACGTTTCCGAGTCCTAGAACTTCCACTACTTCGGTTTACCCGCTGTTAACCACGTGTATATTGCGGCCCGCCCTGCTTTCATAGTAGTGTCGCCCCCATGCCCCGCCCTACTTCGCGAAGGTCTGCTCGCTCTCGCGCTAAGGGCATGCAAAGGAGAGGCAGGAAAATGGCATCCCCGGCGGACGCAAAATTACCCAACACAGCTGGTAAAGAGAACGCGGAAGGCGCGAATGTAGACAAGATCCGCGACATTTTATTCGGCTCGCAGATGCGCGATTACGAGAAGCGCTTCATGCGCCTGGAAGACACCGTAACCAAGGCGATCGAGACCCTGCGGGAAGATATGACCAAGCGCTTCGATACGCTCAGCAGCTACATGAAGGAAGAGGCCGACTCGCTGAGCCAGCGCGTGAAGGCCGAAAAGGCCGAGCGCAGCGAAAGCCACAAGGAAATCGCGCGCGAAATGAAAGACGGCGCCAAGGTCATCGAGAAAAAACTGGGGCAGCTCGAAGAGCAGATGTCCGACGGCCACAGCGAACTGCGCAGCAAAATGCTCGAATACTCCAAGGCCACTTCGGCGGAAATCGATAAGCTGCGCCGCGACACCACCGCCGCGCTGAATCGCGAAGTGGACGTGCTGCGCGACGAAAAGACCGATCGCGCCGGGCTCGCCGACCTGTTCAACGAATTCTCCCTGCGCTTGAAGAATAAATTCGAGCTGCCGGAAGAATAGTTGAATTGATGTCGATTTTGCTTCGACCGGGCGGGCTTTCAACAAAGCGCCCGCTGTAACACTTTCTTCCTCCCTATGGCCGAGCAAGCGCAACGCCGCGCCCCGATGGCGCTGGCCCAGGAAAAATCGACGGACAACAACCACGCCTACGAAGAATTGCGCCACCTGATCGTCGCCCCGGAAACCGAAGGCCTGGCGGCGGTGGAGGAGCGGCTCGACAACCTCGAAAAACGCACCTGTGACGTTAGCGAGGTGGTCGCCGAAGCGATCGAGATGCGCCGCGCCACCGGCGATCAGGCGCTGTCCGATGCGCTCGCTCCCACCATTCAAGAAACGCTGCGCGAATCGGTGCGCCGCGATCCGCATGTGCTGGCCGATGCGCTGTTCCCGGTCATGGGCCCCGCGATTCGCAAATCGATCACCGAAACTTTGCGCGGCATGCTTGAATCCTTCAACGAAGCCCTGGACAATAGTTTTTCTGCCCGCGGCCTGAAGTGGCGCGTGGAAGCCATGCGCACCGGCAAGCCCTTCGCCGAAATCGTAATGATGCACAGCCTGCTGTATCGCGTGGAGCAGGTTTTTCTGATTCATCGCGAGACCGGGTTGGTTTTGAACCATCTGGTGGCGCCTACCGTCGCCGCCCAGGCGCAGGATCCGGATTTGGTCGCCGGCATGCTCTCCGCCATTCAGCAATTCGTGCGCGATTCCTTCAAATCCAAAGATAGCGAATCGCTGGCCAGTTTGAATATTGGCGACCTGCAGGTCTGGGTGGAAGAAAGTCCCAACGCGATTCTCGCCGCCGTGGTTCGCGGTCACGCGCCAGCCGATTTTCGCCAGGCCATGAACGAGGTCCTCGAAGACATCCAGCGCTATTTCAGTTCGGCCCTCGCGAATTTCAAAGGCGATGCCGGCCCGTTCCGCGCCGCTGATGAGCGCCTGTCCAAGCTGCTTGAAACCCGTTACAAAGAAGCGCCGGAAGAAAAGAAAAAACCGCGGGCGCTGCTGATCGCCGCGGGTATCGCCGCAGCGCTGCTGCTCGGTTGGGTTCTCTACGTTTCCTACGCGTCCTGGCAATGGTCGCGATTCTTGGCTGATTTGCACAAGCAGCCGGGCATCGTGGTCGTTTCCACCGCAACCCATGGCCGTAGTCTCCATGTGGAAGGATTCCGCGATCCCTTGGCCGCCGATCCCAAGGCGCTGGTCTCGCAAGCCGGCCTCGATCCGGAAAAAGCGGATCTGCAGCTCGCTCCGTATTATTCGCTGGACGACGCCATGGTCACCAAGCGCGCCGAAAAAATCCTGCATCCCCCATCAACCGTGAGGCTCTCGACCAAGGGCGGCGAACTCGTTGCCGAAGGTTCCGCGCCGCAGCAATGGATTACGAACCTGGAAGAGCGCACGCCGTTGATCGCCGGCGTGACCGGACTCGATGAATCGCACCTGGTGAATTCGAATCTGCAGCAACTGTTCACCCTGAAAAGTTCGTTGGAGTCCGTGATTCTCCTGTTCCCGCTGGGTCGCGCTGAGTTGGAACCCGATCAAGACCAAAAAATCGCCGAAATCGAAACCCGCCTGCGCGAGCTGCAATCGCAGGCCGATACTTTTCATCAGTCGGTCAACGTCGCGCTGGTGGGCCACAGCGACACCACCGGCATCGAAGGCACCAATCTCGTCCTCAGCCAGCAGCGCGCCGAACAGATTCGCCGCCTGCTGCTGCGCAACGGCATCCGGCGCGAAACGCTGCGCCCCACCGGAGTGGGCACCACGCAGCCGCTGCGCAACGAAGATTCCGAAGAGGGCCGCCAGCTCAACCGCAGCGTCACCTTCAAAGTTTCGTTTGCGCCAGCCGGCAGCGCCGCCGCAAACGCCGCGGCAGCGGCCGCGTCCACCTCGACTAACGCCCCGCCCGCTACTCCTCCCGGAAACTGAGCCGCGCGCCATGATCCAGAAAAAAATCTGCATGCTGGGCTCTTTCTCGGTAGGCAAGACCAGTCTGGTCCGCCGTTTCGTCGCCACCATTTTTGACGAGCATTACCACACCACCATCGGCGTAAAAATCGACAAGAAAATCGTCAAGACCGATGGCGGCGAGGTGACTCTGGTTCTGTGGGATATTCACGGCGAAGACGTTTACCAGAAAATGCGCATGACTTACCTCCGCGGCATGTCCGGCTATTTGCTGGTCGCCGACGGCACCCGCCGCCAGACGCTCGACGATGCGCTGGCGCTGAATGAACGCGTGGTCCAGGAATTCGGAAAGCTCCCCTCGCTGCTGCTCCTGAATAAATTCGATCTTACCGATCAGTGGGAAATTGATTCGTCGCAAATGTCCAAACTCGCCGCGGCCGGTTGGAACGCGATCAACACCAGCGCCAAGACCGGCGACGGCGTGGAAGGCGCGTACCTGCGGCTGGCGCAGGCGGCGCAAGGCAAGTAAATGTCGGCCGCGGCCCACATCTTCGAATCGTTTTTCGCGAACCAGGGCTTCGCCCTGTTCGAATATCTCGGCGACGGTGAGTTTCAACTTATCGGAACATGGCCGGCCTGGTGCCAGGCGCTCTGGGGCGATCTCGCCGCCGATGCCGGCAAAATCCGCATCGGTGATGCTTCGCCATTCCTTGAAAATTTTATTTTCGATGCGGAGCAGTTTTGGGATTCCAAATCCGCCGCCGGCTCGGCCCATTCCGGCAACTGGACCGAACGCGAAGCGAGCGGCCGCGAAATCCCCCTCGAAGCTTCCGCTTATTTTTTGGACGGCCGTCGTCTGCTGGTCGTGCGCAACCTTTCCGAGACTTTCGACCAGCAGCAGGAGATTTTTCAAACCGCTCGCGATTCCCTGCTGGTCTACGAAAAGCTGCTCCGTGAAATTCAGAAGAAAGAAATCCTGCTGCACTGTATCGTCCACGACCTGACCCAGCCGCTCAGCGCCATGAACAGCGTTTTTCATCTGCTCGACCGCGAGCATTTGTCGCCCCAACTGAAAAAATACGTGAAAACCGGTGAACGCGAATCGCAGCGCCAGGAACTGATGATCCGCGGAATCCTCGAGGCGTTCTCCAGCGACCTCGCTGCCCAGAATTCGAAACAAGAAAAAGCCGGCGAAGCGCCCGACCTCGCCGACTGCGCCCAGCGCGCCGTCCGCGATTTCTCCACCCCGTTTCGCGATCACGACATCGGACTTCGTTTCGGCACGCATCTGAAGAAATCGGACAACTGGCGCGTCACCGGCGACGCCGCGCGTATCGATCGCATTTTCGGCAACTTACTCGAAAACGCCATGCGTTACAGCCCCAAGGGCACCACGGTCACGGTGGGCGTCGAAGACCAGGGCGGATTCGTGATGTCGTACGTCGACGACCAGGGGCCCGGCCTGCCCAAAGATCAGCAGGACTCGCAATTATTCGCCCTGTTCTCCAAAGGCAAATCGAATGCCGGCAAAGCCGGCCTTGGCCTTTATTTCTGCAAAATTACGGTGGAACGTTGGGGCGGCGCGATCGGCGCGGAAACTCGCGCGCCAGGCGGCTCGCGTTTCTGGTTCCGGCTGCCGCGCGCCGAAAAATCCGACGCAGCTGCCGCCACCGTCGCCGAATCCAAAAAACCAGCCGCCATCGAAACGCACCCGGAAAAACACAAACCCACGAAACGCCTGCGCATCCTGGTCGCCGACGATGCCGACATCAATCGCGAACTCGTCGTCGAGCTGCTGGAAAGGCGTGGGCACATCGCCATCGGTGCCGCCGACGGCCGTGCCGCCGTCGCCGAACTTGAGAAACACGATTTCGACGTGCTGCTGATCGACGAAGAAATGCCCCACATGACTGGCCTCGAAGCCACGCAGGCGATTCGCCAGCGCGAAGCGGGAACCTCGCGCCACCAGATCATCATCGGATTTTCCGGCCACGTTACCGAAGAAGACGAAGCGCGTTTCCGCGCAGCGGGCATGGACGCGCTGCTGCCCAAGCCGGTGCACATGCAACAACTGTACGAAGTCGTTGAATCCGCAGCGGCGGGCGTCAAAAAGTCGCCCGCCCCCGCGGGACCGGCGGCGAAACCTGTATCCACCGCTGCAAGCGCGAGCGCCGGCTCCAGCCAACCTCCGCCGGTGGTCGCCGCCGCGGCCATTTTGGGCAACGCCATCGAGCACTTGAACCGCTCGACCGGCGGCAACCAGAGACTGATGCGCTCGCTGGTTGAAATTCTGTTCGCCGACGCGCCCAAGGCGCTCGCCCGAATCGGCCGGGCCATCGCGCAGAACGATGCTGCCGAAGTCGCCGCCGGCGCGCACCTGTTGAAAGGCTCGCTCGCGATTTTTGGCGCGTCCGCCTCCGTGGAATCCGCGCGCAGCCTGGAAGCCATGGGCCGCGCCGCGAATTTGCGCGAAGCCCCCCTCGAATTCCGCACACTCGAAACCGAATTCGCGCGCCTTCGCGCTGAATTGGCTCCGCTAGCCAAAAACGCAAAACCAGTTAAGCCTGCCAGCGACAAGCCAGCAAAGAAAAATAAACCCGCGAAAAAACGCCGCTAAAGTTCGCCTTTTCGCGCTACGCCGTTTGCTGACTCATCCGGCAACTGCACCGCGCGTCTGCTTGTCCCTCACACCCGCCAGGGGTGATACTCGGTACATGAATCGCCGCCTCGTACTCGCTTCCAGCCTGTCTCTGCTGATCGCCGGAATCCCGTCGGCAGCGTTGCGCGCGGACGAAATAAAACTGAAAGACGGCACGAAGATCACCGGGACGATCGTCGGCTTCGAAGAAAATTCTTTTAAAGTAAAAACCAGCTACGGCTTCGCCGTGGTGCAGAAAGATCAAGTCGTTTCGATCATCGTCAGCGACACCTCGAAGAAAGCTTCGGCCGGGTCAGATCAACCCGTTCCAGAAAGGTCCACCGCGCCACCCGCAAAACCAGCGAAGGCCGAGGTTGCAGCCGTAACTCCTGCGCCGGTCGTTGCTGCGGTGAAACCCGCGAGTGCTCCGGCACCTCCGCCCCCAGCGCCGCCCAAACCCGCCGCGCCCGAACCCATGCGCGAACAAGTCGTCGGCAACACCTACACCAACGAAACCTATGGCTTCCAGATGTACAAACCGCCCGCCTGGAAAGTGATCGAAGGCGCGCGCACCTTGCTGCCCGGCTCAATCACCGCGATGGGCACCGACGATCAGACCACCTATTTGCTGATCGGTCAGGAACCCGCCGGCAAATCTCTGAACAGCGACATCGACGCCACCGAGCATCGCCTGCGCGACATCCTCGAAAATTTTCGCCCCATCGACGAGAAACAATTGACCATTTCCGGCGTTACCGCCACCGAGCGCCACTTCCGCGGTAGCGTCGACCAGAAAGACTGGTCCGGTGTCGTGGTCTACGTTCCGCGCGACACGCACGTCTACACCATCTTCGGCATGACCCTGGCCGATACCGACTTGGTGCAAATCCAGGAAAACATAATTTCCCGCGCCATCTCCAGCCTGAAATTCACCAAGTAAAACTTTCGCGCGTCGCCGAAAATCGTCCCCGGCTTGCAACCAACCCGCCACAATGCGTTACTAATCTACGCATGCCGACCAAGCTTTTCATCACCGCGATTGTGGCCGCGCTCGCCCTGGGCAGTTTTTCGATCGCCGGCACCCAACAAAAATCCGCCGCTACGCCGCCGCCGACTTTTCATCGCGATGTTCTGCCGATCCTGCAGCAGCATTGCCAAACCTGCCATCGTCCCGGCGAAATCGCGCCCATGCCGCTCATCACCTTTGACCAGACCCGGCTCTACGCACCAATCATTGCGAACAAAGTCTCCGCGCGCATCATGCCGCCCTGGTTCGCCGATCCCCAATTCGGCCACTTTTCGAATGATCCGTCGCTCACCACCCCAGAAATTTCCACCCTCGTCGCCTGGGCCAACGCCAATGCTCCCGAAGGCGACCCGCATGATGCGCCCCTGCCTCGCGCCTGGACCACCGGCTGGAATATTCCGCAGCCCGATCAAATCATAACCATGCCGAAACCCGTCGCGCTGCCCGCGCAAGGCGACGTGGATTACACCTACGAAATTGTGCCGACCAAATTCGCCGAGGATGAATGGATTCAAATGTCGGAGGTTCGCCCCTCGAGCCGCGAAAATGTGCATCACGCGGTTGTCTACATCCGCCCGCCCAATTCGAAATGGTTGCGCGGCGCGCCGGTGGGAATTCCCTTCACCGCCGCGGATCTCACCGACGAAGATTCACGCCACGCCGCCCATTGGACCGACGCCGATATTTTGCTGGTCTACGCGCCCGGAAGTTTGCCCGATCAATGGCCCGCGGGAATGGCCAAGTTTGTTCCGGCAGGGTCGGATCTCGTTTTTCAAATGCACTACACCACGCACGGCCGCGCGGCGAGCGACCAAACCAGTATCGGCCTCGTGTTCGCCAAGGGATCACCCCAGCAGCGCGTCCTGACGCTGCAACTCACCAACGACCACTTCGTCATCCCGCCCGGCGCCGACGATTTTCGCGTGGAAGCACGCGGCTCGCTGCCGAACGACGCGACGCTGCTCAGCTTTCTACCGCACATGCATCTGCGCGGAAAGCGTTTCGAGTACAACATCCTGCGCCCCGGCGAAAAACCCGAAACGCTGTTGCGCGTAAACTGGGATTTTTACTGGCAGCTAAGCTATCGGCTCGCGGAACCACTGCCGTTGAAGGCCGGTACGGAGCTGCAAGCGATCGCCTGGTACGACAATTCACGCAACAATCCGCACAATCCGGATCCGGAAGCGGCCGTTCACTGGGGCGATCAGACTTACGATGAAATGATGGTGGGGTTTTTCGACGTCGCCGTGCCCGCCGGCACCGACAAATGGAAATTCTTCGTACGACCAGCCCCGCAACAACCTTAAGGGGTGGCGTCAGAAGTCGGCGAGCACAACGCGGAGCGCATATAACATCCACAATAGCTGGTTCAGCAGCAACAGGCACGCCGCGAGAAGACTCTCTCCCGAAAGCTCCCGCAGGCAATTCACTACACCCATCAAGTTCGCAATGTTGCCGACAATCGCGCATGCAACTAAAGGCCATGGCAGCCCAGGACCAGTTGGCGGATGAAAAAGTATCAATGCGAGCAGAAACAAAATGCTGACCGAAGTCGCGATCCCGACGTTCATTCCAAAGCGTACTCCACGCAGGGCTTCGCCCGGTTCGTAAGGCGGGTGCGACCTTAGGTAGAGAGCCATCGCTGTAATCGCACACATGATGACGAAAGCAGCGACAACGAGGGTCTGCATAGGACGCTCAGAACTTGGTAACTTCGGTGAAGTGAAAATCGCGGATTTTCATCGCCGGCACCACCATCTCGAAAGACTCTTCGCCCGCCGCGCGCACCGACGGCCCCATCAGCTCAACGTTACACAACGCCGCGATAATGCTCTGATTGAACCGGAAATTGCGAATACCTCCGGCGATTTTGCCATCCTCGATAAGAAATGACCCGTCGCGGGTCATACCCGTAATCGTCTTCTCGTAGGGATCCACTTCGCGGATATACCAAAGCCGCGTCACCAGCACTCCGCGCTCGGTGGACGCAATCATTTCCGCCACGGATTTATCCCCGCCCGCGAAAACCAGATTGATCGGCGCCTCGCCATGCTCGTTCGGCAAAGTAAAACCGTGGCCCGTCGGCTTCGTCTTCATTTTCTTCGCCGACGCCCGGGAATACACCAGATTCTGCGGCACCCCGCGTTCGACCAGCAGCACGCGCTGCCGCGGCAATCCTTCGCCGTCATACTCCGGCCCGATCTGCAGCGGGTGATACACGTCATCCCACAGCGTGATGTTCTCGCCAAAAACTTTGCGGCCCATGCGGTCGTTCAAGCACGAACGTTTGTCGTGCACCGCCGTCGCCGAAAAATCGTAAAAAAGCGAACCCACAAAATCCAGCGTCGCCGACGGCTCCAGAATCGCGGTGTAATGCCCTGGCTTCAATTCCCTGGGATTGCGCGACGTGGCGGCTTTGTGACTGGCGCTCGCAGCCAGCGCGTCCGGATCGATATCCGAAATATCCGCGAAACTGGATTTCGCCCAGCCCGACGAATTCGGCTCGAGAATCGTGATCGAAAATTGCGCCTCGGTATGGTCGTGCCGCGCGAACAGCCCCTTCGAGTTGGCCAGCAGCGAGCGATCGTAACCGGTGGCAAAAATTCCAGCCGCTGTTTGTTTTTCTTTGTCGGCGAATTTGCAAATGCGAGCCACCGCGCGAGCGCGATCTTCAGGAGTCGCCTCGGCGGTCGCTTTCACAAAATGATTGACCTTCTTGTAGGTCTGCTTCTTGAGCAGGGGCAACAGATCGGGACTCTTCGGCTCGTTCCGCGCCAGGCGGCTCGCCGCCGCGATCACCCGCCGCAGCGAATCGTCGTCCGTCTTGTTGGTGGTAGCCCGCGCCGTGCGCCCATCGAGCACCACCCGCACCGAAATTCCCAGCGTATGCTCGGCAACATTCTGATGGATGGTGTTATTCGCAAATCGCGTCAACGCGTCGACGCTGAGGTCGATCTCCACTTCCGTTTCGTCCGCGTCGCTCAGTTTCAGCAAACGCTCAGCCAGATTCTCCATTTCCGCAACGGTGAATCGCCCGGCCTCGTGATGATTCGCAGCAGTCCTGCGTGTAACCTGCGATTTATTTTTCACCGGGGTCATTTCGAGAAGGCCACTCCCACCCGCACATTTCGAAACCGCGAAGGAGACGCGCCGTGCCCCGTCCCCATGGTCTGCATCGGCTGGCCTTTGCCGCAATTCGGAGTACCCCACAGCGTCCAGTGCTCGCGCGAGCAGATCGCATCGCAACTGTTCCAGAATTCGGTGGTAATTCCGCTGTAGCTCGGATTCTTGATCATCCGGCCTTTTTTCCCGCCTTTAATTTCCCAGCCAATTTCGGTGGAGAATTGAAACTGGTAGCGGCGGTCGTCGATCGACCAGGACCGGTTCGTCTCCATCAGGATCGCGTCGTCCGTGTCAGCGATCAGGTCGTCATATTTCCATTCGCCCGGGTTGATGCTGATGTTGGTCATGCGCACCATCGGCAGCCGGTTCCAGCTTTCGGTGCGCATCGTTCCGTTCGAACGCGTTTCGCCAATCGACGATGCCAGTTCGCGATTGCTCAAATATCCGGTGAACAGCCCGTTGGTGATAATCGGAATGCATTGCGCCGGAACGCCTTCGTCGTCGTAAGCAAATGTGCCGAGGCCCGAACCATGTTCCAGCCGCGCATCGGCCACGATGTTCACCATGTCCGAACCATATTTCAGTTTGCGAAGTTTTTCGGTCGTCAGAAAACTCATCCCCGCAAAATTGGCTTCCTGGCCCAGCACCCGATCGAGTTCGATCGGATGCCCCACCGATTCGTGAATCTGCAAGCCCAACTGCGAGCCGCCCAGAATAATTGTCGATGTGCCTTCCGGACATTGCAGCGCGTGATGCAGCTCGACCGCTTCTTCCGCCGTGCGCTGCGCGTGGCCGACCAGATCGAGCGCTTCGACCAGCTCGTAACCCTGCAACGCATGCTGGCCGCCAAAACTATTCGGGTACGAACGCTTCTGAATTTCACTTTCGGCAAACGTCGTGGCCACAATCCCGGCGCCGGAATGCATCTTCACCTGATGAATCTGCGAGCCGATGCTGGAAACAAAAAGCTGCTCGATGCGCTTGAAGGACATCATGCCTTCCGCGATCGTTACGCCCTTCACCCCCCGCATTTCTTTGTCAGCCGCGAGCAGCAGATCAATCTGGCGCTCGACCGGAATTTTGAAGGGATCCTTCAGGAACGGATTTTGCCAGGTATCGACGTAAGCTTTTTCCGGGGCCAGCGACACGTTTTCACGTTTCGCCAGCGACGACGCCTTCGCAATCGCGACCGCCTCTGCGGCGCAGGCCTCGACGCCCTCGCGCGTCAGGCGATCGGTCGAAGCGAATCCCCACGCCCCGTTGGCCACCACGCGAATCCCGATCCCTAGAGTTTCCGCTTCGAGGATGGTCCCGACTTCCCCGTTTTTGGTGCTCAGATCGCGCTGGCGAATGTCCATCACGCGCACGTCGGCGTAGCTAGCGCCGCGGCGCTGCGCGGTATTAAGGGCCCAGTCCGCCCAGGTTTGCATCATGCGCCGGGCGTCCGTTGCAGCGAGGCCGCTGCGAAATTCTTGTTTTGTTTTGTTGAAGTTACGGGATATTCCAGGCCGGCAAAAGTATCGGTCGTCAGAGAACGAAAAATCGGGCCGCGCATCCGCGGATTTTATCACAGAGCGACCGAATCGACGCCGCCTGCGCGAACCTTGCCATTACAAAATTGTGAAAAAGATAACGACTTTATATGTTGTCGAGCGCAGAGCGCGCCTATCCTCCTTCGGTTCGGCGCGTCTATAGATTATCTTAATGTGGGTTTGTGTTCGGGGTGCTGTGAAGCCGCGATACAATACCGTTTCCATGATGGGCCCATTGAGACCTTCGAAAAATACCCGCGTTCGCGCGTTTGCGCTGGCGACGTCAGTAGTCTGCCTCGGCGCACTCCTGTCCGGCTGCGACCAAAAACAAGCCGCCGGCAACGAACAGCAGCCCGCGATTCCGGTTAAAACCGCGATAATCGCGCCGGTCGCGATTCCCGAGTCTTCGGAATATCTCGGCACCCTTAAATCCCGCCAGTCCGTGATGCTCAACCCCCAGGTCGAGGGGCAGGTCACCGGCATCTTCGTGAAATCCGGCGACCGGGTCAAAGCCGGAACCGCGCTGATGCAAATCGATCCCCTGAAACAGCAGGCCACCGTTGGCAGCCAGGAAGCCACGCGCAACTCGCAGGAAGCGAGCGTCAAACTCGCCGAGATCCAATGGGAACGCGCGCAAAAATTGTACGACGCGGGAGTTTCCAGCAAGCAGGATTACGACCAGGCCAAAACGAACCTGGACACCGCGCAACATCAGCTGAAGTCCCTCGAATCACAGGTGCAGGAACAGCAGGTCGAACTCCATTATTACCGCGTGCTGGCTCCCACCGACGGAATCGTCGGCGATATTCCCGTGCGCGTCGGCGACCGCGTCACCACCACGACCATGCTGACCACCGTCGATCAGCCCGGCCCGCTCGAGGTCTATATCAATGTTCCGGTCGAGCGCGCCCAAGACCTGAAGATGGGCCAAAAGGTTCAGCTGCTGGACACTCAGGGAAATATCATCGCCGAAACCCAGATCGATTTTATTTCTTCGCAGGTCGATAACAGCACCCAATCGATTCTCGCAAAGGCCACGGTGAAAAACAGCGCGGACACGCTGCGCACTTCGCAATTCACGCGCGCCCGCATCATCTGGCGCGTGCATGACGGCCCGGTCATCCCGGTGCTCGCCGTGCAGCGCATCAACGGGCAATTTTTCGCGTTCGTGGTCGACGGCAGCGGCAAATCCCAAGTCGTGCACCAGAAAGTCGTGCGCCTGGGCGAAATGACCGGCAACGATTACACCGTGCTGGACGGCTTGAAGAACGGCGACCGCGTCGTGGTCGAAGGCGGCCAGGATCTGGTGGACGGCGCGCCGGTGACCGAAATTCCGCAGGCTGCGAACGGAAAGACTCCGTCTTGATCGCGGACCAACCGTCGTACTTTCGCGTCGTAAAAAGGCCAACGTAGAAAATGTTTGTCGATTTTTTCATCCGCCGCCCAATTTTCGCCACGGTCTGCGCGCTGCTCATCATCCTGGCCGGCGCGGTCACTATTCCTACGCTTCCCGTCGCGCAGTTTCCTGATTTGGCGCCGCCGCAGGTCGGCGTCGGCGCGTTCTACAACGGCGCGAACGCCCGCGCCGTCGAAACTTCGGTCACCACTCCACTCGAGCAGGCCATCAACGGCGTGGAAGGCATGAAGTACATGACCTCCTCGAGCGGCAACGACGGCTCCAGCGGCATCAGCATCACCTTCGACATCAGCCGCAACATCGACCTCGCCGCGGTGGACGTGCAGAATCGCGTGAACCAGGCGCTCGGCCGCATGCCCAACGAAGTGAAGACCACCGGCATCACCGTCAGTAAGTCTTCCAGCAATTTCGTCTTCGGCGCGGGCGTGTACGCCGAACACGGCGAGTACGACAGCCTGTTTCTCAGCAATTACATGGACCTTTATGTGCGCGACGCGCTGAAACGCGTCCCCGGCGTCGCTGATGTGCAAAATTTCGGCGAACGCAAATATTCCATGCGTCTGTGGCTGGACCCGCTGCGCATGGCCGCGCGCAACTTGACCGCGACGGACATTCTCAGCGCGCTCACCGAGCAGAACGTGCAGGTCAGCGCCGGACAGGTTGGGCAACCGCCGTCGATCAAAGGCCAAAGCTACCAGATCAGCGTGCGCGCCGTCGGCCGCCTGGTCGAACCCTCTGAATTTGAAAATATTATTTTAAAAACTGGCACGGACGGCACCCTGGTTCGCTTGCGCGACGTGGGCCGCGCTGAACTGGGCGCCGAGGATTACAGCAGCAATCTTCGCTTCAATGGCCACGACGCGGTCGGCTTCGGCGTCACCCAGTTGCCCGGAGCCAACGCGCTTACCGTCGACAAAGCTGCGAAAGCCGAGCTGTTGCGGCTTTCCAGGCACTTCCCTCCCGGCATCAAATACGCCGTCGCTTTTGACACCACCAGCGTCGTGGGCGAATCGATCAAAGACGTTCTGTACACTTTGTTGGAAGCCATCGGCCTGGTCGTGTTGGTGATCTTTATTTTCCTGCAGGATTGGCGCAGCACCTTTATTCCCGCCATCACCATTCCGGTTTCGCTGATTGGCACGCTGGCCTTCGTGAAAATCCTCGGCTTCTCTATCAATACGCTCACGCTTTTTGGCCTCACTCTCGCCACCGGCTTGGTCGTCGATGATGCCATCGTGGTCATCGAAAACGTGCAGCGGCACATCACCGAAGGAATTTCGGAACCGCACAACGCCGCGTCCATCGCCATGCGCGAAGTCGCCGGCGCGGTCATCGCGACTTCCTTGGTTCTCGTCGCGGTCTTCATTCCGGTAGCATTCTTTCCCGGCACCACCGGAATCCTGTTCCGCCAGTTCGCCCTCACGATCGCGTTTTCCGTTTCCATTTCCGCGTTCAACGCCCTCACGCTGACCCCTGCTCTCTCCGCCATTTTCCTGGGACATGAACACATTATCCGCAGCCGGATATTCGCCGCGTTCAACACCGCGCTGGCGGCCTTTACTCGCCGTTACGAAAATCTGCTGCGCTTCATTCTTCGTTTTGAATATGTCGCGGTTCTCTTATTTTTCTGCGTCCTCGGACTTACCTACTGGGTGTACCAACACGTGCCCAAGGGTTTCATCCCAGCCGAAGATGGCGGCTATCTGATCATCGCGGTGCAGGCCCCCCCGGGCGCGTCGCTGGAATACACCACGGGCATCTGCTCGCAGGTGGAAACCATCCTGGCCCAGGTTCCGGAAATAGACAGCGCATTTTCCGTGGCCGGATTCAGTTTCGGTGGCAGCGCTTCGAATCGCGCGCTGATTTTCACCGGCCTAAAAGGTTTCGATCAGCGCAAAGGTGAAGAACATTCCGGCAACGCCGTGCTCGACCGCCTGCGCGGCCCCTTGTCAGGAATTCACGGCGCCCAGGTCGTGCCCTTCGCGCCGCCCGCGGTGCAGGGCCTTGGCCAATTCGGCGGCTTCCAATTCGTGCTCGAAGATCAAAGCGGTACCTCCATTCAAGCGCTGGCCAACGTCACTCAGAAAGTGATTCAGGAAGGAAACCAGAACGCGAACCTGGCCGGCCTGTTCAGCAGCTTCAGCGCCAACGATCCGCAGTTTGTGCTGACTTTCGATCGCGAAAAAGCGAAAGCGCTGGGCGTTTCACTCAACCAGATCACCGACGCGCTGCAGGTCTACATGGGCTCGGTGTACGTCAACGATTTCGAATTCAACAATCGCGCGTACCGCGTCTACGTCCAAGCCGATCGGCAGTTCCGCTCCGAAGCCCGCGACATCAAGGAATATTACGTCCGCTCCAGCGCCGGCGTGATGGTGCCGCTCGAAAATCTGGTGGTGCTGAAACAAGACGCTTCGCCGCAGGTCATCAGCCACTACAATCTTTTCCGCTACGCCGAAATCGATGGCTCCGCCGCGCCCGGAAAAAGTTCCGGTGAAGCGATTAAAACCATGGACGCCCTCGCCGCAAAAACATTGACGCCAGGTTTCGCCTATGAATGGACCGGCTTGTCGCTGGAAGAAATTCAGTCGGGCAGCCAGGCCATCGTGCTCTTCGGCCTCGGTATTCTAGTCGTGTACCTGACGCTGGCCGCGCAATACGAAAGCTTTTCGCTGCCGTTCATCGTGTTGCTCGCCGTGCCTACTGCGCTCCTCGGCGCCATCGGCGCGCAAGCGCTGCGCGGCCAGGATAACGACGTCTACTGCCAGATCGGCCTGGTCATGCTCATCGGCCTTTCCAGCAAAAACGCCATCTTGATTGTCGAATTCGCCGAGCAGCTCCGCGAAAAAGGCCGCAGCATCGTCAACGCCGCCATCGAATCCGCCTGCATCCGCCTGCGCCCTATTCTGATGACGTCGTTCGCTTTTATCCTTGGCGTGTTGCCCCTGGTGGTCGCCGAAGGCGCCGGCCGCATCAGCCGCCGCTCCGTGGGCACCACCGTTTTCGGCGGCATGATCGCGTCCACGTTTCTGAATCTAATCTTTATCCCCGTTCTTTACGTGCTAGTCCGTCGTCTGCAATCCGGTTTCAAACGTGAAGCGCACGCCGCGGCTCCCGCTCCGTCTGCAGGAGACTGACGCGGCCCTGCATTAGAAACATAGAATTAATTGTTGGGCTGATCCGGCGAAACGGACGCCGCACTCGCGGCGCCGTCGGAGCTTACGGCCGAATTACTCGCGCCCTTTTCCGCCGCCGGAGCAGGCGCCGGCGCAACCGCCGGTCCGTAAATGTTGGAAAGTGAAGTCAGCAGCAGGCAATCGTCGGTATCCACTCCGTTCTTCGCGCCATTCACGCTCATCGCCACATAGACGATGCCGTCGTCCGCGATCCAGGCCCTCGCAGTGGAGACGCGCGTCGAATCCTGATACCACGCCGCGTTTTTCGTCAGGACATCCACCGGATAAGCGCCGCACGGCTCGGCGATTCGCGCGAACGTCAAATCATGCGGCATGAACGACAAATCATCCGCCAAGCCATGCCCTTCCAGAATTTTCCCGGAGCGCGCGACGGCTTGTTGCAGGATCGTGGCGTCCTGCTCCGCGACATTCGGATAAAAATAGGTGAACAAGTACATGCCGCGCTGGCGATCCGGACTGGTCGAGCGGCGCACCAATTCCGGCCCGGTCACATCGGTCGGCGTGTAGGCCCAGTCCGACCAGGTCGCGGGATAGCAGGCTTCGAAATTAATATCGTGCAGCCCCACACCCTTGAATTCGTGGTCCAGCGGCAGCGATTTAGATTGTTCGGCGACCATTTTCCCGTTGAGGTAGAACTCCGCCCGGTAATCTCCGCCGCTCAGGCAGCGATGCTCGCCGGTGGTATCGAGATAAGAAAGCGACAACGATTTGCGGTCGGCGCCGTCTTTGTCGAGCGACGCGGTCTCGACCGTATCCGAAACCGAACTGATCACCCGCCACGCGCCCCAGTCCGGATCCTTCCAATACCACACCACCAGCAACACATCTTTGCCGTCCGTCGCGTCCACCGACGCTTTCCAATTCACGATCGCCGGAGAAACTGAAATTTCCGGCCGGGACAACGAAGGATGCCGCGACTCCCAATGCGCATCCTTCGGCTCGGGCCCAGCCACGGCCGCGAATCGCGGTTTCAGTTTATTTATTTCGGAAGTGATCGTGGCGCAATCGGCCTGCGGAAAAGAATTGCAGTAGCGCCGCGCGATTTCCAAATCGCCCAGCGCGGCAATGGCCAAACCCGATGAGATGCCGAAGTCGAAGACCTTATCGTAGGCCTTGCGCGCTTCGTCGGTTTGCCCGGAAATCAACAGCGCCACCGCCAGGTTCACTTCCAACCAGGGGTCACGTGGGTAAGAATTGATGCCATCTTGCAGCGCGGCGGTGCCTTTCTTCAGCAACGCCAGATCGGGTGGCGCCAATGATTGCAACAGCGTGAAAAAACCGTAGCGCCCCACCAATTCCTGCGGCGGCGTCACTCCTTCCTTGTTGAAGTCGTCCAGGCTCAGCCCCATTTCCTGCACGGTCTGCGCCAGCGCCCCGGATTTTGTCGAAGGCAACGAATCCTGTTCGTCGGGGTGCAGGCGCGCGGAGTTGTACAGCGCTTCGCCGCGGTAGTAGTGCGCCAGCGCAAACGTGGGACGAATCTTCAGCGCGGCTTCAAACTTTTCGGCAGCCGCGGCGTAATCCTGCGATTCGTGCGCCACCAAATACAGTTGCCGTCCTTCGCCGTACGAATCAGCCGCGGCATCCAGTTTCGATGCATCGCGCGGCAAATATCGCACCGCTGTTTTCAAAGCGGAAAACGCGCCGACGCCCGCGATCAACGCGCCGCCCAGCACCAGAATAAATGCGCCGCGCCCCAGGCCCATGCCCATCGATTGCCCTAGCAAATAAAGCGCGATGGCGAACATGGTCAGCGTCAGCAAATATTCCGCGGCTTTCAAATGCCACGACTGGCGCAGTTCGTTCTCCGCGTCCCATTTGGCGAAGGCGGTTTCCGAAGCCTGCCGCCCGCTCAGTTCCGCTTCCTTTTGCGGATAATAGGGATCCATTTCCGGACCCCACTCGCCATCCAGCTCGTCCACTGCAATTTTGTTCTCGGAGAGCAGCCTCCTCTGCCATTCCATTTGCGATTGTTCGCGCTCGCCGGTCAGGCCCATCACTTTCTCGCGTGCCAGCTCCGCGCGCTGCTCGGCCGCTTTGTAGCGCATGCGCGATTCATGCATGCGCGCGTCGATGCCCCAGATGTAATGAATCGTCGTCTGGCTGCGCTCGAAATTCTTGAACGCTGCCACCTGCTGGTCCATGGCTCGCGCCGCGCAGCCATTGGCGAACGCCGTGGCGCAGTCGTAACGCCAGCCACAAATCGCCGCCAGCAACGCGGTGACCGCGATCAGCGAAAGCGCGAAGCGGTTCATCGTGCTGGTGCAGTCCCAGGCCAGCAGGTGCGCCCCGATGAACGCAATGCGCGGCCCAACTTCGTGCGGATGCGAAGCTTCCTGCTCCTCCTCGCATTCGGGTTCGCTTTCCTTTACATCCGCGTTTGCAGTGGTGCTCGGATTTCCACCAGGGATCGCGATTGAGAATGGGGCCTCCGGAGTACTTTTCAATGTAGCTTGCGCCTCGACTGGTGGTTTATCCGAAACGATCGCTTCGCTTGGAATCACCGCGTCGCTCTTGATTGCAGCATCCCTCGAAGCTACCGCTTCACTTGGAATCGCCAAATCGTTTTGGACTTCCGTTTCACCTTGCGCCGGCGCGGCTTTTTGAATTGCTTCATCCTTTTTGGCCGTAGTTTCAGCCTGCGCTGCCGCCCGCGCGATCGCTTCTTCGCTTTTAGCCTTGGCCACGGCGGCGCGCTCTTTTTCTGGAATGGCCACCGCCTTCGGTCCAGTCAACCACTGCTTGACCCCCGGACGGTTGTAGAGGACGTGGCCCAGAAAAGCGACGATCCCGATTCCGATGCCGGCCAGCAGGAATAGCAGCCATGAATGGCCGTCGATCGCAAAACACGCGATCGAAGCTCCCACCGCGATGACACATGCGATTCGTTCCAGCCAGCGCTGCAATGGCGATCCATCGCGCGGCAACTGCGTGAAAGTGAGAAATGCCAGCGCCAGCACAAAAATCGCCACCAGGCCGGAGAGCCACACGGTCTTCTTGCGATTCTTCGCGATATCCGCTTTCAGGTCGCCCCAAATATCTGGAAGTTCGCCTTTGGCCGGAGCCACCCACATCGCGCCGTAGCCCGCCTCAGATAATTCCCGCGCCACGTTCTTCTCGATTCCATTTTCAATGTTGTCCGTCGAGCTCATGCCGCCCACGTAATTGAAATCGCGCGTCTGCCGGTACATGCGCCCAATCGCGAATTGCTCTTCGGCCTGCAGATCAAGCGCGTTGGCGCTGGAAGGATTCGTTTTCCGGGCCATCCGCGCTTGCTCCTGCAGGTAGAAACCCCGCGCACGGGCCAGGTTTTCGCTATCTTCGAATTGGGCGGATTCGCGGTAGGTGTTAAGCAGGTCGGCGCGGCGATTCAGTTCCAGAATCTGTCCTTGCTCCAAGCGGCGTTCGCCGCTGGAAGTATCTTCCTCCGCCGTAACCGCGCGGTAGGCCACCACCGCGCCAAAAGTCGCTATCACGGCCATCAAGATTGCAATACGAGTTCGCATGGGGATTAATCCTCAACCAGTAAAGTAGGAGGATTCTTTTACCATCAAATTTCGCGGAAGGGAATGCTCAGGCGGGACGAGGAGCAAAGGAACCGCACCTAGCCCATCCGTCGGCCTCTGCAGGTAATTAATCCAAACTAAAACTGGAGAACGCGAGCGTGGACGTCGCAAACGACAGCCGGTCAATGTACATGATAGTAACTCTATGTATAATGCTGGCCACTCGGTTCCCCCAGGGGAGAATCATCGTGGCCTACGCTCGCACCAGGCACCAACAATTTCCGGCGATTACCCAGCGCAGCGCCGCGATGTCCTCCGGTGTCCTCGCCGGCTTGTTATTCCTTGTCCCGTTGGTTGCGAGCTGCGGCGGCGGCGGATCGTCCGGAGCGCAACCACCGCCGACACCGGCATTCACGACCATTGATGCCCTCGGAGCGGGTGCTGGAAGTCTTCAGGGCACGTTCGGCATCGCCATCGACGCCGGCGGCGACGTGACCGGAAATTTCGTCGATTCAAATAACGCGCTCCACGGTTTTCTAAAACAATCCGGCGGCGGTGAATTTTCGATCGACGCACCGGGAGCTGGCTCGCAGCCAAACAACGGCACCGAGGCCGTCGGGATCAATGCGTCCGGCGAGATTGCCGGGTATTTCTTTGACACCCAAGGCCTGGAACACAGCTTCATTCGCGGCGCGGACGGCACCATCACCGCATTCGATCCTCCGGGCAGCACCTCGGGAGCGCAATCCCTCAACGACAGCGGCACGGTGGCCGGAGGATTCGTGGATGCCAACGGCGCCCACGGTTATCTGCGCGCGCCGGACGGCACGCTCACTACTTTTGATCCGACTGGCGATCCGACCCAGGTTTACATCGTAGTCCCCCAGCGGATCAATGCGAGCGGAGCGGTGGCCGGCACGTTCACCGATTTGGGCGCCGTCTTCCACGGATTCTTGCGCACCCCGGACGGAACCATCACAGTTTTGGACGCCCCCAACGCCGGCACGGCTTCTAACCAGGGAACCGAGTTGATCGATCTGAACTCCGCCGGCGTGATCGTGGGCGGAATCAACGTCGGCATCGTGAACGGAGTCAATACGACCCACAGCCTCATCGTCGCCGCTGACGGGACCTATACCGTGTTCGATCCCCCTCAATCGGCCGTACACAGCTCCCTGGCAGTGGGTATCAACGACAGCGGAGTAGTCGTAGGAGAATACCGGGATGAGAACTTGGTGCGACACGGATATCTGCGCAACCCGGACGGAACATTCGCGACTTTCGACGATCCGAATGCCGCGCAGCTTCCTCTTTCCGAAGCAAATATAGCCACCACTCCTCGTGGCATCAACGCGAGTGGAGCGGTCACGGGCTTCTACTCTGATTCCAACGGCGCGCGTCACGCATTTAGCATGCAGTGAGACGCAGCCCCTTCTCGACGACCACCACAAAAAAAAAGGGCCGGTCTAAGACCGGCCCTTACACCAATAGAATTGAAACCGCAGTTGCGACTACGTGCCTTCGTTCCAGCTCGCCAGGTAATGCTCCTGATCGGCAGTGAGCTTGTCGACATGCACGTTCATCGATTCCAGCTTGAGTTTGGCGATCTGGCGGTCGATGGGTTCCGGAACCGAATAAACCTGAGCCTTCAGGTCCTTCGCGTTCTTCACCATATATTCGGAAGCCAGCGCCTGGTTCGCAAAGCTCATATCCATCACCACCGCGGGGTGGCCTTCGGCGGCGGCCAGGTTGATCAAGCGGCCTTCGCCCAGCAGATAAATCTTGCGGCCATCTTTCATCGCATATTCCTCGACGAAAGGACGCGCAATCTTCTTCGCGCTGGACAATTTTTCCAGCGCCGGGATGTCGATCTCGACGTTGAAGTGGCCTGAATTGCAGATCACCGCGCCGTCGTTCATCTTTTCGAAGTGTTCCTGCGCCAGCACCGACTTGTTGCCGGTCACCGTGATGAAAATTTCGCCGAGCTTGGCCGCATCGGCCATCGGCATCACGCGGAAGCCATCCATGATCGCTTCCAGCGCGCGTGTCGGATTGATTTCGGTGACGATCACGTCCGCGCCCAGACCCTTGGCGCGCATCGCCACCCCGCGTCCGCACCAGCCGTAACCCGCCACCACCACGCGCATGCCGGCAATCAGCATGTTGGTGGCGCGAATCACGCCGTCAATCGTCGACTGGCCCGTGCCGTAGCGGTTGTCAAAGAGATGCTTGGTCAGCGCGTCGTTTACCGCGATGACTGGGTATTTTAATGTCCCGTCCTTGGCCATGGCGCGCAGACGAATCACGCCGGTGGTGGTTTCTTCCGTGCCGCCAATGACCCCTTTCACCAATTCCGGGTGCTTGGTCAGCAGTTCGGTCACCAGGTCCGCGCCGTCATCCATCGTGATCTGCGGCTTGTGATCGATCGCTGCCGCAATGTGCGCGTAATAGGTCGCATTGTCTTCGCCCTTGATGGCGTAGGTCGGGATGCCGTAGTCCTTCACCAGCGAGGCCGCTACTTCGTCCTGCGTCGACAATGGGTTGGAACCGCACAGAACCAGGTCCGCGCCGCCGTCACGCAAAGTGATCGCCAGGTTCGCCGTTTCGCTGGTGACGTGCAAGCACGCCGACATGCGAATGCCCTTCAAGGGCTGGTCCTTAATGAATTGTTTGCGAATCAATTGCAACACGGGCATCTGCTGATTGGCCCATTCGATCTTGCGCTTGCCCTTTTCGGCTAGCGTGATGTCTTTTACGTCGCCTGCCAGTTTCGTCGCTGTTTCCACTTGAACCTCGCTGAGTTTGAATTGCTAAAAACTAAAAACCTGAAACTAAAATCTCAACGGCGAAAGTTTGCCGCTGCAGGTGCCGTAATTGGACTAGCTGCGTGCTCCGACCACTGCGCCGCGCGTCCCGGCTTCCTTGCGGATCGCCTCGGCCTTGTCCGTCTTTTCCCAGGTAAACCCTGCGCCGGTACGCCCGAAATGGCCGTACGCCGCCGTAGCGCGATAAATCGGCTTCCGCAGGTTGAGCGTTTCGATGATGCCCTTCGGCGTCAGCTTGAAGAACGCGCGAATCAGTTCGGTGATCTGCGAGTTCGGAATTGTTCCGGTGCCGAAAGTATCGGCCATAACCGACACTGGTTCGGCCACGCCGATCGCGTACGCCAGCTGCACTTCCACCTTCGTAGCCAGTCCCGCCGCGACGATGTTCTTCGCGATGTACCGCGCCATATAGCACGCCGAACGGTCCACCTTCGTTGGATCTTTCCCGGAGAACGCGCCGCCGCCGTGTCGGCTGTAGCCGCCGTAGGAGTCGACGATGATTTTGCGTCCGGTCAACCCTGCATCACCCATCGGTCCCCCGGTGACAAAGCGTCCGGTCGGGTTGATGTGGTATTTGGTGTTCTTGTCGACCAAAGCCTTGGGGATGATCGGATCGATGACGTGCTTGCGCACGGCTTCCTGCAAATCCTTCAGCGAAACTTTGTCGCTATGCTGGGTGGAGATGACCACGCTGTCCACGCGCGCTGGGCGGCCATCCACATATTCCACGGTGACTTGCGATTTTCCATCGGGACGGAAGAAATCCACGACGCCCTTCTTGCGAACTTCAGCCAGCTTGTGCGTCAGGCTGTGCGCAAGCTGGATCGGCATAGGCATCAGCTCGGGAGTCTCGTCGCAGGCAAAGCCAAACATCAAGCCCTGGTCGCCGGCGCCGCCGGTGTCCACGCCCATGGCGATGTCGGGCGATTGCTTGTGAATGGTGCAAATGACGCCGCAGGTTTCGGCATCGAATCCGTATTTGGCGCGGGTGTAGCCCACGTCGCGGATCACCTCGCGCGCGAGGTCGGAGAAATCCACATAAGTCGTCGTGGTAATTTCGCCGGCCACGACCACTAAGCCGGTGGTCACCAGAGTTTCACAGGCTACCCGGCCCGTGGGGTCGTCGGTCAGGACCGCGTCCAGCACGGCGTCGGAAATTTGGTCGGCTATTTTATCGGGATGGCCCTCGGTGACAGACTCCGAGGTAAATAAGAAGCGTTCGTCAGCATGCGCCAAGACAGTGTCCTCCAGCGGGATGAAAGGCAAATAGGGGGCCTAAGTGCGCCTTCGTTGGTCAAATCCAAAAAGAAAGGCTATCACGCGGGTTTACGGGGTGTCAATTCTATGCAGCGAAAGGCCTTAAATCGCGGCTGAACGGTGCGAAAAGACCCCGAAATGGCTGCCGTTTCGCCCCGTTTCGGGCTCGATCGGCAGAGGTTAAGGGAAAGCCCGTTCCCTAAACTTCCCTCTAGTTGGCCTTCGTCTGGTCCCGCCGGTACAGCAGGTAGGCGCGGATAAACGGGTCAATATCGCCGTCCAGAACCTTCTGCACGTCGCCCCGCTCGACCTTGGTGCGGTGATCCTTTATCAGCTGATAGGGCTGCATAGTGTAGGAACGGATCTGGCTGCCGAAGCTGATCTCGGGTTTCGAGGCGTCCAGTTTGTTCAGGGCCTCCCGGCGCTTCTCCAGTTCCAGTTCGTAAAGCTGCGAACGCAGAACCTTCATCGCGATTTCGCGATTCTTGTGCTGGCTGCGTTCGTTCTGGCATTGCACCACGGTGTTGGTGGGCAAATGCGTGATGCGCACCGCCGATTCCACCTTGTTGACGTTCTGCCCGCCGTGGCCGCCCGCCCGAAACGTATCGATGCGCAGGTCGTCCGGCTTGATGTTGATTTCGATGCGGTCGTCAATTTCCGGAATCACGAAAGCCGACGCGAACGACGTGTGCCGCCGCGCGGCCTGATCGAACGGCGAAATGCGCACCAGCCGGTGCACGCCGCTTTCGCCGGCGAGCATGCCGTAGGCGTTCTCGCCTTCGATCTGCACCGTCGCGGATTTTATGCCCGCCTCTTCGCCCGGCGTCGAATCCAGAATCGTCGCCCGAAAACCCTTTTGCTCCGCCCAGCGCAAATACATGCGCAGCAGCATCTCCGCCCAGTCCTGCGATTCGGTGCCGCCCGCGCCCGGTTTTACCGTAATGATCGCGTTCAGCTGGTCCGTTTCACCGGACATCAATACTTTCGTCTCCAGCTCCGAAAGATACGTGTCGGTCGCGATCAGTTCCTTGTCCGCATCCTCCAGCAGCGAATTGCGCTGCGGGTCGTCCGCTTCTTCCTGGGCCATTCCCAAATACGTCTCGATGTCGCTGACCCGCCGGCCCAGATTGTCGTCCGCCGTCAGGCGGTCTTCGACCACTTTGCGCTGCTGCAAAGTCGCTTGCGCCTTGGCCTGATCCTGCCAAAAATTCGGGTCGCTGGTTTTTGCTTCGAGCGCGGCTAGCTGCTGGCGGGCCGGTTCAACGTCAAAGAAAACTCCGCACGACGTCGACCCGTTTCTTCAGTTCGGTGAAGCGGTGCTGCAGATCCTCGATATGCTCAGCCATCCCAGAATTGTAACTGCGAACCACCAAAATCCAAAGCCGGCGCTCAACCGTAAGGCCATTCGTTACGCTTGACGTAACGCATAATCCATCGTAGAATCATGCCGTGATCCTCAGCTATCGCGATGCGAGGACTCGCGCCTTCGCTGCCGGAAAACGCCTCAAGGCGTTCTCCGGATTCGAACGCTCCGCGCGGATGAAACTCGACCGTTTGCAAGCGGCCACGTCGCTGCGAGATTTGGCGGCATTGCCGGGTAATCGCTTTGAGTCCCTGCAGGGCGAGCGCGCGGGGCAGTTCAGCGTACGGGTTAACGATCAGTGGCGTATTTGTTTCGAGTGGGCGGACCGAGCGCCAGGACCCTCAAACGTCGAGATTGTCGATTACCGTTAGGAGGAAGTTATGGCCGTGACAGCTATTCATCCAGGCGAGCACCTCGCCGAAGAACTGGAAACACTGGACATGAGCGCGGCTGAACTCGCGCGCAAGCTGCGCGTCCCCACCAATCGCGTCACCCAGATATTGAACGGTACCCGCAGCGTCACCGGAGACACCGCGCTGCGCCTCGGCCATTTCTTCGGGACCAGCGCGCAGTTTTGGCTCAACCTGCAAAGCCTGTACGAATTGCGCCGCGCCCAGGAAAAAGCCGGAAAATCGATCAAGGCCTTGCCCACGCTGAAGCGCCAAGAATCCATTCACGTTTAGGTTCGTTCGAAAATTTATCGGCGGGTTTAGCGGGTACGTCTAACCAAGGCAAAACCAAGCAGGGCCACCGTCACCACGATGCACAACCACGAAAACCAATCGCCAAACCTCGCATACGGCGTCAAATCGCTGCGAAAATCGTAAGGCGCAGTTAGCTGCCCGCGCATATCGATAGCCAGTTGCGCCGCCGTTCTGCCATAAGGATCGATCGATTCGGTGTAACCATTGTTCGTATCGCGCAGCAGCCAGCGCCGGTTCTCCACCGCCCGCACCCGGGCCATGAACATATGCTGCTCCGGCGCGGACGATCGCCCGAACCATCCATCATTAGAAATCGTAATCAATAGCTGCGCTCCGCTGGCGGTAAACCGCCGCACCTCCGACGGAAAAATCGCCTCGTAGCAAATGAACGCGCCAAACTTTCCCTGCGGCATCTCCGCGATGCTGTAGCTAGAACCTGGAGTGAAATCCGAAATATCCGCGGTGAGGCGTTTGGCGAAAGTGAGCCAGCCGCGCAGCGGAACGTATTCCCCAAATGGGAGCAAATGGATTTTGTCGTAGGAATATATGCGCTGGCCCGTGGGATCAAGTAGCACAGCGGTGTTGAAGGCGAGGAATTTCCCTCCCGCTCGTTTCCAGTCAAGGACGCCCACCAGAAAATAATTGTTGGCATCGCGAGCGATCTGCGACGCGCGCGCGGCGAATAGGGGTTCCTGCAGGCTGAAAGGCGCGGGAACCTCTGGCCAGATGATGATTCCAGGCTCCTGCTTTGCGGCATCGACGCTGATTTTTTCCAGCTGATCCAGTTCCCCAGCGTGCACGGTCAGCCAGTCCGCCGGATAACTCTCCGACTGCGGAAAATTGGTCTGCACCAGATGCGCCACGTAATGCGGCGTCGCCGCCGGAATCAAATATGTCCCGCCGGCCGCCACCACTACCAGCAAGAGCGTAACGCCCGCAGCAATCATCCACCCGCGCCGCGAACGTTCCAAAACCGCATACGCCACCAACGATCCGTAGGCCGCAATCAGAAAACACAACCCATAAATTCCGGTAACGCTGGTGATTTGCAGCAGCGCCAGACTGTGCGCGGCCGGATAGCCCGAAAGGTCCCACGACGACCCAATAATCGGAATGTTTGTCCGGAAATATTCCAACGCAGTCCACAGAAACGGCGCAATCGCGCAAGCCAGCAATTTGCTCCGACGCGAAGCCAGCGCCACGCCCGTCGAAAACATGGTGCAGATCAAGCCGCCCACCAAACCAATAAATCCCACAAACGCCGCGGCAATCCACGGATCGATATTCCCGTACTGCCGCATCACGGTATCCACCCACGGCAAGCACACCGGATAAAAAACCTGCCCGTGCAGAAATCCGTATAGCGGAGCTTCCTTCAGCGGCGCGCCAGCCGAAGCCAAAACCAGCAGGCCCAGCGCTACCCACCCGAGCAAATAGAAATTGTAATTGGGAAACGCCAGGCCCAGGGCGGCACCGCTACCGATGGCGAGCAGCACTCGCGCGTAACGAGGCAAATTCATTTAATGCTTAATTATAGACTTGAAACCCAATTGTTCGAGGGCGCGCTTGGCGGATTCCGCCGAAGCCATATCGGCGTAGGGTCCCACCTGCACGTGATAAAAAGCGTCGGCGGGAGAATTGGCCACAAATGAAGGAAATCTTTTCTTTTGCAGAATGTCGGCCATGTCCAACGCGTCGCGCTGCTGCTTGGTGGCCGCCACTTGCAGCACGATCGAATTCTTGTTCAACGCTGGTGCCTGGAAACGAGCCGGCTCTTTGGCCACCGCGGGTTTGGCGCTGACTGGCGGCGCGGGAGTTGACGTCTTGCCTGATTTTGAAGAAACCGGCGCGGCCGGCTTGGCCACCGGTTGCACTTCGGGACGGTCAGCAGTCTTGGTTCCGCAATCGTCTACCCAGCACCCCCCCGGATCTTTCGTCTCGGGCTTCGCCGCGCCCGAAGATACTGGGGCTTCTTTGCCAGATGGTTTTGCCGGTGTTGTCGCCGTAGGCGAATATTTCGGCACCGGATCCGCGTGCACCGAGCCGCTGAATTGCGTGCGGCCCATCACGTAGCCCAGCGTAAAGAAAACGCCGCACAGCAAAACCACTCCCAGAAAGAGTCCGACCAGATGCCGGCTTTCCAGTACCCGGTCGCCCCCGCCGCGTTTTCCGTTCCCTGCCATGCGCCTCTACTTCCCTCCGAGCTGCTTGACCCACTGCGAAATCAAATCAATCGGCAGCGGAAAAACGATCGTCGTGTTTTTCTCCACGCCAATTTCGGTCAAGGTCTGCAAATAACGAAGCTGAATGGCCGCGGGTTCTTTTTCCAGAACTCCGGCGGCTTCCGCCAGCTTGGCCGAAGCTTCAAATTCACCCTCGGCATGAATAATCTTCGCTCGGCGCTCGCGCTCGGCTTCCGCCTGGCGGGCAATCGCGCGCTGCATATTCTCCGGAATGTCGACCTGTTTGACCTCAACCTTAGTTACCTTGATACCCCAAGGTTCGGTATCCTGGTCAAGGATTAGTTGTAGCTTGGAGTTAACCTTTTCGCGCTCGCTCAAAATGGCGTCCAATTCAAACTGCCCGACCAAACTGCGCAGCGTGGTCTGCGCCAGCTGCGACGTCGCGTACAGGTAATTTTGCACCTGGGAAAGCGCCAGATTGGCGTCGACTACGCGGAAATAGCACACCGCGTTTACCTTTACCGATACGTTGTCACGCGTGATGACGTCTTGCGGCGGTACATCCAGCGTTTCAATCCGCAGCGAAATTCGCGTGAGCTTGTCGATGGGGAAAAATACCAGCTGCAGCCCCGCGCCCTTGGCTTCGGGCAACATGCGCCCCAGCCGCAGCACCACGCCGCGTTCCCACTCTTTAATCACGTAAACGGAATTCACCAGCCAGAACAGAAAGATCAGAACCGCCACGCCCAAAAGTATTGTGAAAAAATCCATTTCGCCTGCCTCCGACCACGACCGCGAACAACTCGGAAATATTTAAGATCGAGACTCGAGCGGTTCCACCTCGAGCGTCAAGCCCTTTACTTTTTTCACCCGTACCCGCGCGCCTTCCGGAATAGTTTCGCCCGGCCGCGCCGCCGCGCGCCACAATTCTCCGTGCACGAAAACCGAACCCATGTTGTCCGGATTCTGGCTCGAACCCAGCGTTTCGCGCACTTCGCCCACTTCTCCGATCAATTCTTCTTTGCCGGTCGAAACTTTCCAGGTCCGGGAGCGCAACACCAGACGCATCAAGATAATCACGATAATCCCGAACGGAATCACCACCGCCAGCGCGGTCCAGAGGCTCACGCCCATGCCGGTTAGCGGTGAGCGAATCAAAAACAGCGCGCCAAGGACCATCGAGACCACTCCACCTACTCCGAGTACGCCGTGCGTCGGAAATTTCGCTTCCAGAATGAATAGGGCCATGGCTAAAGCGATCAGCAGCACGCCCGCAAAATTGATCGGCAACAGGTGCATCGCGTACAACGCCAGTACCATCGCGATCCCGCCAATAACACCCGGCGCGAACGCGCCCGGATGCGTGAACTCCACGTACAGCCCGAGCACGCCCAGGATCAGCAGAATGAAGAACACGTCCGGCTGCACGATGCGCGCCAGAAATTTTTCGCGCCCGCTCATTTCGAAGCGGCTCACCACTGGATGCGCCAGCGCCAAACTCGTGCTCGTGCCATCGAAACGCGTGATGGTCCGGCCATTCAGCTGCGCCAGCAAATCTTCTTTCGACGCGGTGACGATATCGATCAGCTTGCCATCCAGCGCTTCTTTGTCGCTAAACGCTTTCGCATCCGTCACGGCAGTCATCGCCAGATCGACATTACGTCCGCGCTTGCTGCTGTAGCTGCGCAGGTAAGCGGTCGCATCATTGACGATTTTCTTGCGCAAGGTATCGTCAATCTGCACCACCTGCCCGCCAATTTCCATGATGGGCGAAGCGGCGCCGGTTTCGGTTCCCGGAGACATCGCGGCGATATCCGCGGAAAGCAAAATGTAAAACCCGGCAGACGCGGCGCGCGATCCGGTGGGGTACACATAAACGACGACTGGCACCGTCGAGCGCAAAATGGCCTGAATGATCGCGCGCATCGAACTGTCCAAACCGCCGGGGGTATCGATCGTGATCAGAATCAGGCTGGCATGATCCGTCGCGGCCCGCTCTATGCCATGCACCACATAGTCCGCGAGGATCGGCTCAATCTCGCCGTCGATGGGAATCTCCACCACGCTCGAAGCAGCGCCTGGAGAATTAGCAGACGGTGTGGTTTGCCCGGAATTCGATGGAGCGAGGAAGAAAAGAGAAAAAACCGCCATAGCCAAACAGTAAAAAATAAACCGCGATGAACGAAGGGCCATCCTGCGCAGCATTATAGCAAGTACACAAAAAAACGGCGATTTGTTGTGGATTCTCCCGCACTAACGCCATCCCGAAGCGCTAGCCGGAAATCCGACGGGAAGAACGTTGAATTCTAGTTTTGTACCGTCTTCTTGGAATTGCTGGCGTACGCCGGCGACACATGCAGCACTTCCTGCACACCCGGATCCTTGATCACCTTGGCGAAGCCCGGATCGGTCTGCGCGGTCAGCAACCCGGCATAGCCATCATCGCGCGCAAGTTTCAAATAGTGCGCGGTGTGTTCGGCGTCGCCCTTCTGCGCGAACGATTTGGCCACGAAGAAATAAAACAAGCCGGGATCGGGCGTCGAGCGCTGCTGCACCACTGTGCCGCCGTTGGCCTTGCGGTCAAACACCGTCGGATCAAGCGTCAGCGCCTTCTCAAACGAAGTCAGCGCTTCGGGATATTCCTTGTTGCAGAAATAGGCATAGCCCAGGTTGCTGTACAGCGTGGGCAACTCCGGGCGCAGCACGATGGCCTTCTTGTACAGGCTGATCGANTTGCCGTAGTGCTTCTTCTCGTATTCCACCGTGCCGTAGTTATTCACGGCGCTGGCGAAATTTTTGTCCGCCTTCATCGAGCGTTTGTAGAAGCGGCCCGAGCGGTCGAGATCGCCGATCTGCTGGTAAGCCACGCCGACTTTGTTCAAGACCTCGGCGTTCTTCGGCTCGGCCTCCAGAATCTGCAGGTACACCGTGGCCGCGCCGGGATATTCCTTGCGCGCCATCAGGATGTCGCCGTGCATCTCCAGCACTTCGCGCGGCGTCATCGGATGGCCCACGGTCGCTTGCGCCTGATTCGGGCTTGCCGAATTTACAGCGGTGCGATTGACGTGCTCCGAAATTGGAGTGAGGGGTTGCTGTGCACTACTACTGACGCTGGTCAACAGGAGGGCCAGCGATACGGCAAAAAGAGTCATTTGACTCATTGCCTTGCTCCTATCCGCGCTTCGCCTACGGTTGCGGTTGTGGCTTCGGGGTGTCCGCAGGCTTCTTGCTTGACCCAAAGATACCAAAAACCTTGTCAAGAAGCCCCTTTTTCTTTTTGGCTTCGGCGTCGGCGTTAGGGTCCGCCGGTTGGGCGCCGGGAGGGGGCGTGGTGGTCGCGTTTGTCGCTGGATTCGGCTGAATCGCGCCGTTGCCCGGCGGAGGCGGTGGATTTCCGCCCTTGCCGAAAAGATGCGAGAGCCAGCCGCCCTGCGCGGTGGCGGCGTGTGGCCCGTGCAGGTCGCAGACCTGCGTCGGCTCGCTGCCGGCAATGAAATATTCCTGAACAGATTGCGGACAGGCTGAGGAGGCCAGTTGGCCGCTTTGCGGATCGATCGTTTCCTGTAGGACCCCATCGGGCGGATCGAAGTCCACCGGATTTTTATATTCCGGCAAGGTCACCGCGCGCTTCATGAATTCGGCCCAGATCGGCGCGGCCGAAGCGCTCCCCGAAAGGCCCAGGTCGCGGTTGTCGTCAAACCCAACCCACACCACGCAGAGCAGATTCGACGTGAAGCCGGCGAACCAGCCATCGCGCGACGTCCCGGTTTTTCCCGCCGCGATCGGCGTAAATCCCATCGAGCGCACCGTGACGCCGGTGCCGCGATTGATCACGTCCTTCATGATGCTGGTCGTCAGGTACGCCACCCGCGGGTCGAGCACCACCCGGTTGCGCGGGGCGGTGGTTTCTTCCAGCGTGCCGTCGGCCGCGATCACGCTGCGCAAATACAGCGGCTCGGCGCGATTGCCTTTGTTGGCAAACGCGGTATAACCGGCCGCGACCTCGATCGGCGTCATCTCATACGCGCCCAACGCGACCGCCGGCGTCGCTTGAATATTATTTCCTAGGCCCATCTGCCGCGCGACCGTCACCACCCGGCGATAGCCGATCAGCTCCGCCACTTTTACCGTGGCGACGTTCAGCGAATGGATCAGCGCATCGCGCACCGTCACCGTGCCGTAAAATTCCTCGCCGTAATTGTCCGGCGTGTATTCTTTGCCGTCGAAATCGAAAGTGGTGGGCACGTCGTCCACGGTCGTCACCGGCGTAACCACCGGCTGCACACCCTGCACTACATCGTCGAACGCCGCGGCGTAGACGAATGGCTTGAACACCGAACCCGGCTGGCGTCGCGCCAGCGCATGATTCAGCTGGCTCTCGCCGTAATTACGCCCGCCAATCAGTGCGCGAATTTCTCCGGTCAGCGGATCCATCGCCACCAACGCGATCTGAACGTGCGGCGGCGGCTCTCCCGGCTTGGCTTTTTTCCACGCCGCGTATTTCTTGGCCAGCAGCTTGTCGACTTGTTCTCCGCCGGTTTGTACCGCGGCGGTCGCGGCGCGCTGCAGTTGCGGATCGAGCGTGGTGTAAATGCGGAAGCTCTGCGTTTCCAGATCCTGCTCCGAAAAATGTTCGAGCAGGTGATCCTTGACCATGTCCACAAAATACGGCGCGGAGCTGCTGCTCGCCCCGCCGTTCAGAAACTTCAGTTTCTGTTTCTTGGCGTCGTCGGCCTGCTCCTGCGTGATGTAGCTGTCCTCGACCATCTGCGCCAGCACCCGGTCTCGCGATTCTTCCGCGCGCTCCGGATGCCGCTCCGCCGAAGCATAACGATTCGGCGCGCGGATAATTCCGCCCAAAAACGCGCACTCACCCACACTCAGCTCGCGCACGTCCTTGCCAAAATACGCTTCGGCCGCTTCGCCGAATCCGCGAATCGAAAAACTGCCGCGATTCCCCAGGTAGACTTCGTTCGCGTACAGCTCAAAAATCTGCTGCTTCGAATAGCGCTCGTTGATTTCCACCGCCATCAGCACTTCTTTCACTTTGCGGCGCCATTCGCGCTTCGTCGTAAAAAAGAAACTCCGCGCCACCTGCATATCAATCGTACTGGCGCCCTGCGCCTTCTGCCCCCGGCGCATATCGGCCAGCGCCGCACCGAACACGCGCACGATATCCAAACCGCCATGCTCGAAGAAACGCTTATCCTCCGCGGCGAGCACCGCGTTCACCATATTTTTAGGCAGGTCTTCGAAACGCACGATGCGCCGTTTCTCGCGCGAGCTATCGAACAAATTGGTGATGACTTCCGGCTCCAGATCCGCGAAGTCCCGCGGCTGGTTGTCGCTAATCTGCGTAATCTTGGTCACCGCCCCGCCGGAGAAACTCACATTCAACGCATTCCCGCCGTGAAAATACGAATCCTTCGACGGGCGAATCTCGACGCTCGAACCTTTTACTTTGAATTCGCCCGGGGCGCCCTCCACTTCTCCTTCCTGGTAGCCGGCATGCAACAAATAAGTACTCAGCTCGGCGGCCGTCAGCTTTTCGCCGGTATAAATATGGCTCGGCGCGCTGAAGACCCGCGAAGTGTTCTGGTAAATAGTGCCACTCAGCCGCTCGTCGATCAGCTTGCCAAACTTGACGTAGTAATACGCGAAGACGGACGTGCAGATAATAAACAGAAGCAGAACGCTTCCGAGGATAGCTAGCCCAACGCGTGACGTCCAAAAGCCCGGGGTAATGCGAATCCGCAAGAAGTTCTCCACTCCATTTCGTTTCGCTATCGCTATCGCTGTCGCTCGATCAACTTAGACGGTACAAAGTGTCACACGTTTATGATGGGCGCAGCGCCGCAAAGTGTCGCCTACGACTCTCGCCCGCAATTTTACTGTGCTGGATTGTACTGGCAATTGACGCGGTTCTAGATTGCTTTGTTGTCGGCGCGATCGTGGAAGACCAGGTCGTGCTGCGTGACCATCAGATCCACCGGAACGGTGTAGCTCACGGAGATCGTCACCAGCCCCTGGTCGGTGACGACTTGAATGTCTGACTTCTTCGCGGGGATGCCCAGCTCCTGCACTTTCTTCCAAATGTCGTCCTGCACATCGTTCGCATTCTTGCGATTGACCTGCGCGAACCGCGCCTCGGTGCCCATGGCGTCGTTCAGTTGGTAGTCGGCGAAGTAAGCCGGCACAATCTTGAACGCAGCGAAGCCCATCGCGCCCAGGACCAGCAGCATCATGATCGAGCTGATTCGAGAACTGCCTCGTTGCCTGTCGCGACTGTACCGCGCCTTCAAAATAGTGACTCCAGGAAATCCTGCTAGGGACTGCATAATCGTAGCACTTCGGTGCGGAGCCGAAAGTATGCGTTAAGCCGTGTGTCCTGAATGAGTAAATGGGCCGCATGGACAAGTGATTTGCAGGTTACACACCACACGCACAGTGCGGGAAATAAAGGACTTGGAACGCAGATTTCTCCCGCTGCGCGTCGCGGCAAACACAGGGTGTCGATCGAGGCGCGGTGAACGGCCGTGAATAATCGATTCAGAAGGGCGGGGCTCCAGCCTCGCCGTATCCGCCGCCCAATCAAGGGGCTTTAGCGCCTGAAGCCAACCGTATCCTTGGCCTAATAAGCTTTTGCGAAAATGGCCTTCTCGGTCGCCGGCTGTCCACAATGGATGCACTTTCCGCTGCCCCCAGGCTGTTCCAGCGGAATACAGCGCATGGTCGCTTTGGTCTCTTCCTTTATATTGGCTTCGCAGTCGGCATTGCCGCACCACCAAGAAAAGGCGAAGCCCTTTTCCACCGCCTGCTTGAATTCAGCATAATCCGCTGGCTCGTGCGTATTGGCCTTGCGAAACGCCAGCGCGCGATCGAACAGCGCCTGCTGAATCTCAACCAGCAACGCGCTCACCGCTCCCGCGATCCCGTGCTGGTCGACGAACGTCTTCCCTTCTTTCCCCGGACGGTCGCGTCGCGCCAGCACCACCGAATTCTTCGCTACATCCTTAGGGCCCAATTCCATCCGCAGCGGAACGCCGCGCATTTCCCAGTCGTTAAACTTGAATCCCGGGCTGGAGCCTTCGCGCTCGTCGAGCTTCACCCGAATGTCGGCGTCGACTAGCTCCGCGCGCAAGCGCCGCGCGCACTCCATCACGCTGGCTTTTTCTTCGTCCGTTTTATAAATCGGCACGATCACAAGCTGGAAGGGCGCCAGCCGCGGCGGAAAAATCAAACCCTGATCGTCACCGTGCACCATGATGATCGCGCCGACGAAACGGGTCGAAAGCCCCCACGATGTGGTCCAGCAGAATTCCTGCACGCCGGTCTTGTCCAGATATTTAATTTCGAAAGCCTTGGCGAAATTCTGCCCCAAATTATGCGACGTCCCAGCCTGCAGCGCTTTGCCGTCGCCCATCATCGCTTCGATCGAGTACGTTCGGTCCGCCCCCGCGAATCGCTCGGCGTCCGATTTTTTGCCGGGGATCACCGGCACCGCCGCTTCCTTCATCGCGAAATCGGTGTAGATGTCCAGCATCTGCCGTGTTTCGGCTTCCGCTTCTTCCTGCGTCGCGTGCGCGGTGTGCCCTTCCTGCCAAAAAAATTCCAAGGTGCGCAGAAAAAGTTTGGTGCGCAGCTCCCAACGCACCACGCTGTTCCACTGGTTGATCAGCACCGGCAAGTCGCGGTACGACTGAATCCATTTCGAATAGGCCCAGCCGATAATCGTTTCGGACGTCGGCCGGATCACCAGCGGCTCTTCCAGCTCTTCGCCACCCCCATGCGTCACCACCGCCAGCTCCGGCGAAAATCCGGCCACGTGCGATTTTTCCTTATCGATAAAACTGCGCGGAATCAGCATCGGAAACGCCGCGTTGACGTGCCCCGTAGCCTTGAAACGCCGGTCCAGCTGCGCGGTGATGTTCTCCCACAACGCCCAGCCGTACGGCCGCACAATCATGCACCCGCGCACCGGCGCATAATCCGCCAGTTCCGCCCGCGTCACCAGCTGGTTGTACCACTCCGAGAAATCTTCCGCCCGCGTAGGTAATTTCTGATCCGCCATGCAGTCTAGGCTCTTTTCGTACGTAGATTTGGAACGAGAAGCATGAAAGGTTATGGGAGTGTCGCAGCTAAGTCAACCAAGGTCGATCCAAAGGATGAATGCCGCCATCGCATCCGGGCGTCTGCACGTCCACCCGCGGTCCCATTGCGCGGTGTGTACCTTTGCGTCACCTACATCAATCTGTTATCATGCATCGTTATTTTGTGCTGGCGCGCCAACGGCCGCACGGGGAAGTGGACGATGCGGATCGGGATCGACCACGCGCGATCTGCAAACGCCCACTCCGCGCCTCCCAACACTCGCAAATCCCCCACCCGCCGAAGTGCCATTTCTAATCCGCTACCAGCAATTAGAAATCAATGTAAACCTCTGAAAACAAAGGCCGACGATGAATTCTAATCCGCAAATTCAACGGTATTTCCCTTTCGCCGCGCCGTCCAATCGCCGCGCATCTTCCACCCGCCAAACCACGTGTCTAATCGTCACTCTTGCGTTTAGAAACCAACCTAAACCCCCTGAAAAAGCAGGCCCGCCATGATTTCTAATCGTCATTTTAAGAGCTGTTTTTTTACCCTGAGAGTCGCCCCGGGCGCGGCTCGACTGGGCCGGACCATTTCCCCGCCAGCCTGGCCCCGTTCGTCCCAGCGCCTGACTTTCGCCGATCTTCTTCTAATTTCTAATCGACGACGATTTGCGGATTCCGGCGGCCCAAAAGACCAAAACTAATCATCGGGAGTGAAGACAGCACACCTGAGCTAAGTAGCTTGGAAGTTTCGGGTGGCCATGAATGTGCTAGGAGTGATCACAGCGCCCGCCTGGCGGCGCCTAACGCTGAAATGCAGCCCAGTCAGCGAATTGCGCTATTGAATCCCAGATACGCGTATGCGGAATGGGAGACGGAGGGCGGCGTTCGCGGCGCGCATAAAATTTTCTGCTACCGGCTATTAAATCAAAATTGCGGGCGGAGTGTTGGATGGCGTGGAATTTGGTGTATATTCCGGCCACATCAGGGGTGGACGTCAATTCGGGTGGCAACTAGGGGGATTCTTGGGCCTGCTTCGGGGGTTTTTCCTTTCGGTTTTTTTCCTGGGTTCGGTTTTCATTTTCAACACTTCCCTCGCCGCACAAGACGCGACTGGCCGGGTGATCGGAACCGTGTACGACCAGCAAGGCGGAATCGTGCCGGCCGCGAATGTGACGGTCACCAATGTGGCCACCAAGATCGCGCAATCGACGGTGACTGGCAAGGACGGATACTTCGAAGTACTCGACCTGCCGATTGGAAACTACCGCGTCGCGGTCGAGCACGCCGGCTTCAACAAAGTGGTGACGCAGGCGGAAAAGCTGCTGATCAACCAGTCGCTGCGGTTTGACATCACGCTGACCGTGGGCACGTCGAACCAGACGGTGACGGTGGAGGCGCAGGTCAGCGGAGTGGAGACGGAAAATCCGACGCTGGGGCAATCGGTGACCAGCCGCGAGCTGATCAACCTGCCGTTGAATGGACGCGACGTGCTGGATTTGGCGCTGTTGCAGCCGGGCGTCACCGAGGGCGATCCGGATTTCGCGGGCGCGGGAAACTACAGCATCGCCGGCGGACGGCCGGATTCGATTACCTACCTGCTGGACGGCGGCAACAACAATAACTTGCTGACCAACGGCGTGGTCCTGGATCCGAACCCGGACACGATCGCCGAATTCAGGATCCTGACCAGCAACTACACGGCGGAGTATGGACGCAACGCCGCCGGCGTGATCAGCGTGGTGACGAAATCGGGCACCAACGAATTTCACGGCAGCGGATTTGATTTCGCCCGCAACGCGATCTTCAACGCGAATTCGTTCTTCAACAAAGAATTCGGCGTGCCGCGGGACGACCTGGCCCGGAATCAATATGGCGGCACCTTCGGCGGGCCAATCAAAAGAGACAAAGTGTTCTTTTTCGTCGGCTACCAGGGCCAGCTGCTTTCGCAGACGCAGTCGGAAGTACAGACCACGACATATACGCCCGCCGAGTTGAAGGGAGATTTTTCTCAGGCGATTCCGTTCGGGGCATCCGTCCCGCAGAACGACGGGAGCTCGATCACTTGTAATGTCAATCCGACCTGCCCGGACCCGGGCGTCGCGGCATTCCTGCAGCAGAACCCGTTCTTCGCGAGTCCAAATGGAAACGCGGCCCAGGCGATCATCGATCCGACCAAGATTAACGCGGTTGCCGCGCAGTACATCGGCCTGGGGCTGATACCGACGTCGACCAGCGGTCTGGTCACCACCACCTCACCGCACAAGGACAACGCCAACGAACTGACCGGCAAGCTCGACGTGAACGTTACGTCCAAGGACAAGATCGCAGTGACGCTGGGCGGATCCCGCGAAGGCCTGACCAATCCGTTTCAGTTCGCCACGGTGGCGGGGTTCCCCAACCTGACCAAGAACAACAATTATTTTGGAAACATCACCTACACGCGGGTGTTCTCTCCCACATTTCTGAATGAGCTGCGGTTCACCGCGCAACGGAATTTTTTTGATAACGACGATGTGGGCCGGACCTTGCCCACGGCTAGCCAACTGGGAATCATGATTACTCCCGATCTGCCCACCGGGCCGCCGAACATCCTGTTCGATAACGGCCTGGCGCTGGGCTTCAGCGAGCAGGGGCCGACCAAGGAAGCGAACAACACCTATTCGATTTCCGACACGGTGACCTGGGTCAAGGGGCACAATACCTGGAAATTCGGCGCCGGGATTTCCGCCTACCAGAACAATACGCAGTTCGATTTTGTGGGCAATGGCGAATTTGATTTCAGCAGCGGCTCCGGAGGCGTGGGCACGGACAACAGCTTTGCCGATTTCCTCCTGGGAATCGCGAACAGTTACTTTCAGAACGCGAATGCGGCGTCAAACATCCGCAGCAAAGCGGTGTACGGATTTCTGCAGGATGAATGGCGGGTGCGCAAGAATCTGACGCTGACCATCGGGCTGCGTTACGAATACAGCACGCCGAAACTCGATACGGACGGAAGAAGCTTCTCGGTCATCCCCGGGCTGCAATCGACCGTATTCCCCAATGCGCCGCTGGGCATGGTGTTTCCCGGCGATCAAGGCGCGCCACGCGGCGTCAATTTCCCGGACAAAAAGAATTTCGGACCGCGTTTCGGGTTCGCCTGGGATCCCTGGGGCAACGGCAAGACCAGCATCCGCGGAGGCGGCGGCATCTTCTACGACATCCTGAAGGGCGAAGACAATTTGCAATTTAACGGTCAGCCGCCCTTCTTCGGGGCGGCGGGCCTTTTTTTCAATCCGGTAAATCCCGGCCAGGTGGGAGACGTGCCCTATTTCGCCGACCCGTTCGGTTCGGCCCAAGCGGTGAATCCATTTCCTTCCACTCCGCCACCGGCCAATCTGGATTTCGTGAATGCCGGCGTGCTGCCGATCAATGCCGGCGGCGAAGTGTTTCTGGTAAACCCGCACCTGCACACGCCCTATATCTACCAATACAACCTGAGCATCCAGCATGAGCTGGCCAAGACCCTGATCGCCGAAGTCAACTATGTGGGTAACAGCTCCAAGGGCCTGACCGCGCTGGTCGATGTGAATCCCTTTGTGCTGGGAACCGACACTCGCGTTTTGAATCTGACGCCGCAGCCCAATCCGGAAATCGCGGCGTTTTGCGCCGGCGATCTGGGCGAGTGCCCCTACGCCACCCTGCCGGAATTTCAGAACGTCGGCTTCGCGAATTACAACAGCCTGGAAGCGTCGCTCACCAAGCAGGTCGGCGCCAACAAATGGGGGAGCCAATATTTCACGTTCGCCTACACCTACGGCAAGAGCATCGACACTTCTTCGGGCTTCCAAAATCGCAACGACCAGGTTCCGGCCTATAACATCCAGCAATTGCGCGCGGTTTCCGACTCCGATATCAAACACCGGATCGTTTTGAGCGGCGGCTGGGATTTGCCGTTCGACCAGACCTGGGAATCGGGGCCTAAACGTCTGACCAAGGGCTGGAGCTTGTATCCGATTTTCAGCTGGAGGACCGGATTCCCCCTGGATATTCCGGCGAGATTCCCGGACCGGTTTGATCCGACCAATCCAGGACCGTCCGGAGCGGGCGATCCGTATCTGGCGAACGCGCTGTTCGCGCCCGGATTTACCAAGGTGGAGTTTCTGAATCCGAAACACAACGACCCGGCGAATCCGGGAAATTTCTACTTCAATCCGGCAGGGTTCGATAATAACGAGGCCGATTACGCCACGGCGCCGGCGAATGTAGCGTTGTACGGGCTTCCCCGAAATTTCTTCCGCGGACCGGGGCGCACGAATTTCGACCTGGCTCTGGCCAAGACCACCTCGATCACCGAACGGGTCGCCGCCGAATTCCGGGTGGAAGCTTTCAATATTTTCAATCACGCGGAATTCGCGAATCCGGATACCAACCCGAACAGCGGGACGTTTGGGCAGATCCTCACGACCGGAACGTCGAACTCCACGACCACCGACTCGGATCCCAGAATTATTCAGCTGGCGCTGCGGATTACGTTTTAGCGGCGATGGCCGGCGGCTTGCGATTTGGGTTGAGATTGGGCGACGCTTGGCTCGCCGGCGAAATACGACGCCGCGCGTCGTANGATCCAACTTGGTTGGTTGATCTAGCCGGAAACGTTTAGGATGATTTTGCCGCGAGGATGGGGCGAGCCGGCCAGCATCTCGTGCGCGGTTTTGGCCTGGTCCAGCTGCAAGACGGTGCCGACGTCGGCGCGCAGTTTCCCGGCGTCGAAGAGTTAGCGAATTTTATCCAGCCGCGCAGTATTTACTTCCACTAAGAAAAAAACCTGCTCTGCCGCTTCCGCAGCGATCCACGATTTCTTTGGGAATTGGCGAGTAGGCCGAAATTAGAATTCCCTTCTCGGTGAGTACGCGCATGGACGGCAAATGGCGCACCCGAAGGTGGCCGCTACGTAAACCTCGGCCTGACCGATACAATTGCAATAATTAGCAGGGTGGCACGCAGCGTTTAGGAGGGCGAGGTGGAACACAAATTGGAAGAGACGGTGGCGGTGCTGGAGCGGATGCCGGGGACCCTCGACGCTTTGCTGCGCGGGTTGCCGGAGATTTGGATCGCGCGTAACGAGGGAGATAAGACCTGGAGCGCGCGCGAAGTGCTGGGCCACTTGATTCACGGCGAGCGCACGGACTGGATGCCGCGCGCGCGGATGATTCTGGAGTTCGGCGAGAGCCGGGAGTTTGAGCCGTTCGATCGCTGGGGACACGTGCAGGAGAGCGAGGGGAAGGCGCTGGGCGAATTGCTGGATGAACTAGCACGGCTGCGGGCGGAGGGTCTGGGCGAGTTGCGCGCGATGCAGTTGCGTCCGGAAGATCTGGCGCGGCGGGGACGGCATCCGGCGCTGGGCGTGGTCACGCTGGGGGAATTGCTGGCCACTTGGGCGGCCCATGATTTGAGCCATTTGCATCAGGTGACGCGGGTGCTGGCGCACCAGTATCGGGAGGCGGTGGGGCCCTGGCGGGAATATTTAGGAGTGATGCACTGCGCGGGACATAGCAAGTAGCGCGGACTAGATTCTCTTCCCTCGGCTGGGGGTGTTCGGTTCCGCACGGTGGGTTGCGAAATCGCGCGAAACGAGCGCGGCGAGCTGCGCAGCAGCTGGTTTAAGTGTAGTGGCGACATATAGATGAGCACGGAACGGTGAGGGGCCGCGACGTGCAAGTTCATCCGCGGCGGAGGGTTCATGGGCACGCTTGGCCAGGATGTTCGATACGCGTTCCGGATGCTGGCGAAGTCACCGATGTTGACGGCGATCGTGGTGCTGACCTTGGCGCTGGGGATTGGCGCGAATACGGCGATTTTCGGAATCGTGAATGGGCTGGTGCTGCGGCCGTTACCGGTGAAGTCGCCGGAACAGGTCATGACGGTGGCGGCGAGAATCGACGGCGATCCGCTGGGAGTTTTCACTTTGTCGTACCCGCAGTTCACCGACCTGCAGAAGCAGGCGGACGTTTTTTCGGATGTGATCGCCTCGCGGGTGGACCTGGCTGGATTGAGCGTCGACGGAAAAGCGAATCAATTCTTGTATGCATATGTCAGCGGAAATTATTTTTCGGGATTTGGATTGCAGCCAGCGTTAGGACGGTTGTTCCTTCCGACGGAAGGCGCGGCGGGCGGGAACGATGCGTACGTGGTGCTGGGTTATTCGTACTGGCAGAAGACCTTTGGGGGCGATCCCGGCGTGGTCGGCAGGCAGGCGCTGATTGACGGACGCGAAGCCACGATCATCGGCGTAGCCCCCAAGGAGTTTCACGGCACCGCTTTCGCGCTCGATCTGGACGGTTACGTTCCGCTGAACATGATATCCGCCGAGGACCTACCGCGGGACGACCGGAGCATGCGTAGGCTGGTAGTGCTGGGCCGGCTCAAGCCGGGAGTGAGCCTGCGGCAGGCGCAAAGTTCGATGGACGTGGTGGCGGCGCGGCTGGCGGAAACGTATCCGGCGACGGACAAAGGCGTAACGTACCGGGTGATTCCGGAACGGCTGGCACGGCCGCAGCCCTACGCGAAGAATGTAGTGCCACTGATTGCGGCAATATTTTTGGTGCTGGCGGGCTTGGTGTTGCTGCTGGCGGGCATGAACGTGGCGAATCTGCTCTTGGTGCGCGCGACCATGCGGCAGCGGGAGATGGCGATTCGCGCGGCGATGGGCGCCAGCCGGACGCGATTGATCCGGCAAATGCTGACGGAAAGCCTGCTGCTCGCAGTCCTCGGCGCCGCCGCCGGCTTGCTGATTGGGCAATGGGCCAGCGGCGGTTTGATCCGATTGCTGCCGGATTCGAAGTTTCCAATCATTCTCGATTTCAGTTTCGATTGGCGGGTGTTTGGTTACGCGCTAGCGGCGGCCTTGGTCACCGGAACGCTGGTGGGCGTGTGGCCGGCGCTGCGCGCGGGACGCGCGGATGTAAACGGCGTGCTGCATGGAGCGGGACGCAGCGACACGGCGGGCGCTGGGCGGCACTGGCTGCGCAGCGCACTGGTGGTGGCGCAGGTGTGCGGGTCGCTGGTGCTGTTGATCGTCGCTGGATTGTTTGTGCGGAGCCTGGCCAGCGCGCAGCGGGCGGATTTGGGATTCGAGCCGGACCATCTGCTGAACGTCAGCCTGGATCCGAAGGAAATAGGATACGACGAGACCCGCACCAAAACTTTTTATAAGGATTTAGCGGCGCGGTTGGGCTCGTTGCCGGGCGTGCAAAAAGTCACCGTGGCGTACAGCGTGCCGATGGGCGACAACAATTCGGGAGCCTCGATTTACCTGGAAGGACATCCGCTGCAGCCGGGGCAGCAGCCGCCCGTGATCATTTACAACCGAGTGGACGCCAATTATTTCGATACGCTGCGTATTCCGCTGCTGCGCGGGCGGGGCTTCCGGGAAAGCGACGACGAAAAGGCGCCACTGGTCGCGGTGGTGAACCAAGCCATGGCGAAAGAATTGTGGCCCAACGAAGTTGCAATGGGGAAACGCTTCAGTTTGAAGAGCGCGAACGGGCCGTGGATCGAAGTGGTGGGCCTGACCGGCGACGGAAAATATGTTTTCCTCGGATGGGATCACGAGCGGTATTTCTATGTGCCGGAGCTGCAGGATTTCACGCATTACCGGAATTTACAGCTGCGCACTTCGGTGCCGCCGGAGACGCTGATCACCGCGGTGGAGGCGGAGATCCGCACGCTCGATCCGAATATGCCGATTTCGAATTTGGAAACGATGCAGCAATCGATGGCCGGGCCGAATGGATATTTTGTTTTCCGGGTGGGCGCGATTCTGGCCGCGGTTATGGGGCTTCTTGGATTGACGCTGGCGGTGGTGGGCGTGTACGGCGTGGTTTCGTTTGCGGCCAGCCAGCGCACGCATGAAATTGGGATTCGCATGGCGCTCGGCGCGGATCGCGGGGCGATTCTGCGGCTGGTGTTGCGGCAAGGATTAGTGCTGGTCATTGGCGGCGTGGCGGCGGGAGTCGCGCTGGCGTGGGTCTTGACGCGGTCGATGGCCTCGATCCTGGTGGGGGTGAGCCCCACGGACGCGCTGACATTTGTCACGGCGACGGTGCTGCTCGGCGGCATTGGATTGTGGGCGTGTTACGCACCGGCGCGACGGGCGATGCAGCAGGATCCGATGACGGCGCTGCGCTACGAGTAGAACCGCCCGGCATTTCGCTTCCGGCGCACGAATGACGGGAATATTTCTCTAAAATCAATACATCCTGCGTTTCCGATTACTCATCGAACGAATTCGCACGATTCAGAATGAAACGCTTCGGCGGGGTCGATTTCCTGGTGTGCGACGCGCTAAAGCAGTGTAGGCTATCTGGCTGCTGCTTGGTCCTGGCGGGCGGTAGCAAACTCTAAGGAGCTATATTTCGATGAAGATTCGCAGTGCGGTAACTGCAGTGATGGCTTGTTTGGTGGCGGGAGCGTTTGCGCTGCCAGCGGGAGCGCAGTCTGGAGCTGGAGCGGGCACGGGCCAGAATTCGTCGTCATCCCAACAGCAGACGACCCCTCCCGCGCAATCCAGCGAGCCTAGCATCATGTCGCCGCACGTGGCGAGGACGCAACCGGGCCAACTTTACCGGCGTCCGACGGAAAAAGAAAAACTACGCAACTACGCGTTCGATACGGTTGGGCCCTATCCCTTGATTGGCGCGGTCATAGCCGGTGGAGTGCAGCAGGCCTACGGGACGCCTAAGGAATGGGGCGGAGGCATAGGCGGGTACGGCCCGCGCGTGGCGAGCAATTTTGGAATTAACCTGGTGACCCAGACCACCCGCTATGGGCTGGCGGAAATATTCCGGGAAGACACGCTCTACTACCGCTGTGAATGTTCTGGGTTCGGTCCCCGTTTGGGGCACGCGTTGATCTCCACCGTTACTGCACGCCGAGGCGACGACGGCCACCGAGTGTTTTCATTCGCAGCGCTGGCCGCGCCGTACGCCGGAACCGAAGCGGCCGCGCTGCTCTGGTATCCCTCGCGTTACGAGCCCATGGATGGATTCCGCAACGGTAATTACAACCTGTTGGTGCAGGCGGGGTTGAACGTCGCGCTGGAGTTCATCTGGGGCGGCCCGCATACGCTGCTGAGCCAGCATCACGTTCCAGTGGTCTCCAACGTCACCGGTTCAAACAAGCAGTAAATTTATTCCCACGAGATCAGGAACCGCCGGAGATTTTTCTCCGGCGGTTTTTGTTTTTGGCGCGAGCGATTCCAGAGTGCCACGAAATCCAGGTCAGCGCGGCGGAGGACCCGCGTGGCCGTGGCGCCAGGCCCAGTATTCGCGCTGGTCGCGCGGAGGCAGCTCGCGGAATTCGCGGTAGGGGCGATGGGTTTCGGCAATCCACTGGCGGTAGTAGCCCACTTCGTAAGAATTCCAGACGTGGTAATCGTTGTAGTAAGGATCATAAACGCGGACGGTGGCGTGGCTGGCGCAGCCGGTGAGCAACACCGGCGCGAGAAAAGCGGCAGCTAAGATTCCCGAACGTATGAAAGGTTTGGCGACGCGCATGGATGATCTCCTTCCAGGATGATGCGGAGCGCGCCGACGCGGCACTGCGTGACGTTATGCGGCGGGGCCGCGGATTGCAAACCTCCCAACGCTCCGATAAACTCTCATTGATTTTGAACACGCGCTGATGCGCAAAGTTGCGGCGGGCGTGAGTTTGGTAGTGATTCGCGCTAATCCATACATTCCGACCAGGTGAAAAAAATGGCTGATGACGCTTCGCAGAAAATGAACCGCTCGCTGGACCAGGTCGATCCGGAAGTCGCCGAAGCGCTGCGCGACGAAGTGCGGCGACAGGCGACCGGGCTGGAATTGATTGCGTCGGAGAATTTCGTTTCCGAGGCGGTGATGGAAGCGGCGGGATCGGTCTTCACTAATAAATACGCGGAAGGATATCCGGGCAAGCGCTATTACGGCGGGTGCGAGAACGTAGACCGGGTGGAAACTTTGGCGATCGAGCGGGCCAAGAAACTTTTTGGCGCGGAACATGCGAACGTGCAGACGCATTCGGGGACCCAGGCCAATGTTTCGGTGTACATGAGCGTGCTGGAACCGGGCGCGACGGTGCTGGGGATGAATCTGGCGCATGGCGGGCATTTGACGCACGGGCACCCGTTGAATTTTTCGGGGAAGATGTACAAATTTGTGGCGTACGGCGTGACCAAGGAAACGGAACGGATCGATTACGACGAAATCGACCGGCTGGCGCAGGAACATCAGCCGAAGATGATCGTGGCGGGGGCGAGCGCGTATTCGCGGGTGATCGATTTCCCGCGGATCGCGAAGGCCGCGCAGGCGGTGAACGCGCTGTTTTTTGTGGACATGGCGCACATCGCGGGACTGGTGGCGGCGGGCGTGCATCCGAGCCCGGTGCCGCACGCGGATTTCGTTTCGACTACCACGCACAAGACGCTGCGCGGGCCGCGCGGCGGTTTGGTGCTGTGCCGCGAAAAATTTGCGAAGCATCTAGATCGGATTACGTTTCCGGGGATTCAAGGCGGCCCGCTCGAGCACATTATCGCGGCAAAAGCGGTTTGCTTGAAGGAAGCGGCGGAGCCGGAATTCCGCGATTACCAGAAACAGGTGGTGGCGAATGCCAGCGCGCTGGCTGCGGGTTTAACCAAACTGGGATTTCGCATCGTCACGGGCGGGACGGACAATCACTTGATGCTGGTGGATATGCATTCGCGCGGAATTACCGGCCGCGATGCGGAGTTGGCGCTGGAACGCGCGGGCATGACCGTAAACAAGAACGCGATTCCGTTCGATCCCCTGCCGCCGATGAAGGCGGGCGGAATTCGGATTGGGAGCCCAGCGGTAACGACGCGCGGGATGCGCGAACCGCAGATGGAAAAGATCGCGGGATGGATCGCGGAAGTTCTGACTCATCTGGGCGACACGGCGATCGAAAAGCGCGTGCGCGCGGAAGTGGCGGCGGTGGCGGCGAAGTTCCCGCTGTACGCGCACCGTCTTGAAGAAGCTGAAGCGGTCGCCGCCGGGCACGCGCACAGCGCGAAGTCGTGAGACGCGACTGGCGGGGCCGATGCAGAAGTGAAACGGCGCGTTCCCTTCCGGAACATTTTTGTGGCGGCTGTAGTAATTTTTGGTTCGATCCTTCCGTAACCGCTTTGCTGCTTGTGACTGCCTGAAAAACAAAACTCTCTATTTGGAACCGCGTATGCAAGTTCATTCCGGCAAGAGAGGATGCGCGCCCATGTCCGGAATTGCGGTTACCGAAGCCGTTTCGCCCCTGCACAGCTACGAAGCGATTAAGGATGAGGCGCGGCTAATTCAGGATTCCCTGCTGCCCGGAGGGACGCTACACGGAGCTGCGTTTGAAGTGCCTATCGCTATCAACCGCTGGTGGAAGTCGGGGGAGACTTCGCGGATTTCTTCCAGTTGCCGAATGGGCTGGTGGGATTGTACGTCGGGGACGTGGTGGGTAAAGGCGTGACCGCGGCTTTGTATGCGGCGCTGGTGATGGGCACGATTCGCGGAATCAACAAAACCGGCGAAGATCCGGCGACGGTGCTGGCGCTGTTGAATAAACGGCTGCGGGTACGTCCGGTGCCGGGGCGTTACAGTTCGACGTTGTACGCGTTGTTCGATCCGGTTTCAGGTGAATGACGTTTTCCAATGCGGGAGTGCCGTTGCCGTTGCTGGTGTCGGAGTCGGGTTGCCGATTTCTGGGCGAAGGCGGGTTTCCGTCGGGCATGTTTGCGGAAGCGGCGTATCAAAATCACCAGGTGACGTTGTTGCCCGGAGATACGGTGCTGTTCGCGACCGACGGGCTGCACGAGATGCGGAATCATCAGGATGAAGATTTGAGTTGGGGGAAACTGGGTGAAATCTGGAACGCCTGCCTGGGTAAGTCGGCGGATGAGGCGCTGGATTTTCTATTTGCGGAGGTGCGCGCTTTTTCGGGAGAGGGGCGGGACCACGATGACATTACGGCGGTGGTTTTGAGGGTACCGGGGGGCGGCTGCGGTTTTTGATTATGGGGCATGCAGATTCAATTCTGAAGTCTGGCCATCGCGAATGGAAAATGCGCGGACTTGCGGATGCTCGTCCGAGATGTGGGAAATTATGAAGTACGCTAGGTCGGGATAGCCCACAGCGGAGATGTCGGTTTCGGACGGTTCTTCGTTTTCATTGGGATGCGAGTGGTAGATTCCCAGAAGTTCCAGCCCGTTCTCGCGAATTTGCCGCGTCAGGTTGACGATTTCTTTGGTGGACACTTCATAGCTCGTCGCTGGGTTGGCCGCTACATTCTCCGCTGGGTAGGCGTGGGTGATCTGATATCCGCGGCCGGCGAGCAGGCCGCAACATTCGAGGCGCGGCTCGCGGCGGGCGTGCTCGATCATTGTGCGCAGTATGGCGGAACGTATTTCGATTGCGCCGGGCACGATGCAAGTCTATCCCGCGAGCCTTCGATTCGAAAATTTGCCGGTGGTTAGCGGGGTTCGGCGGCTGGTAAATATTTTTGCAGGAAATCTTCGAGGACGCGGCGAGTAATCTGGCCGCCGAGGCTGCCCCAGACCACGTCGTAGGCGTGGTCATTGTAAGGGAGTGCGAGGAATACATTCGGAACGCCGTCGCGATTGAGCTGATCGACCAGGTTTAGGTGCGCCGCGAACGGGACGAGATGATCGGCTTCGCCGGCCGCGATCAGCATGGGCGGCAGGCCAGGGCGCACGTGGAAGACCGCGGAAATGGCGCGGTAACGCTCGGGAACTTCTTCGGGCGAGCCTCCGGTATACCGGCGCGAAAAGTTCCGGCCATCGGCCGGACCCAGCTTGGTGTTCAGGTTCCAACCCAGAATGAAATCGTCGGGGCCGTAGAGCGCGAAGACGGCTTTCGGTTGCGGCGGCGTGCCGCCGCAGCTCGATTGCTCGGTGCCGTCGCCGAGCCCGTAAGCTAATTGGAGTGCGAGACCGCCCCCGGCGGACTGGCCCGCTACCAACATGCGCTGCGGGTCGACTTGGAATTTATCGGCGTTGGCGGCGATCCAGACCATGGCGCAGGCGGCGTCCGGTGCGGCTTGATTCCAGGTGGGAGGCGGGGCGAGACGGTAGTCGATGTCAAAAACGGTGTAGCCGCGCGCGGTGAACCAGCGGTTCCAGTTGCGCATCATGCTGCGGTGTCCGCCGATGTAGCCGCCGCCGTGCATGACCAGGACTGGCGCGGATTTTGTGGCGGGCGATGGAGCGGGAAGATACACATCCGCGTAGAGATTTTTGCCGTCGACGGTAGCGTACACAATTGTTTGGTCGGGGGGCGCGGCTTTGAAACGCGCGGTGACGTGGAGGTGATCGAACCAGGATACGTGGGTGCCGTGGTGCGAGGCGGTATGCGTTAGCGCGATGAGCGGGATGAGCGAGCCTAGCGTCGCGAGAATCGCGCACGTCATGGCGAAGGTAGCAGCGCGGGTGGCGCCTTCACGGCGAGCCAGCAGGGCGAGGAGGACGCCGGCGGTGGCGGCAAGGACGAGGTGCAGGGAGAAGAAAGATTCGAGTAGGGTGCCGACGACGCCGAGCACGGGCAGGCGCGGTAAGAGCGCCCCTAAAGTAATCAGGAGGATGGCGGCGTTCCAGGCGACGGCGGCTCTGGTGAGGAGATGCGGGGTGTCTCGTGCGCTCGAGTGCATTGCCCGGAAAGAATAGCTGTGCAGGCAAGAAATTCAAAGGCGGGCTGGTCGCGGGGTTGGACGAATGGTGGTGCGGGCGACGAAGGCTTGCGCGAAAAGACCGCGCAAAAGTAAATTCGACGGAAGGTATTTGCTGGGTACGGCTGCACCGGGTGCGGAGAAAACTGCCAAGCGTAGTCCTCAGGGGCTGAAGCCCGCTGGAAACCAGGAATTTATTGTCGGAGCTAAAGCTCCGACCCCTGAGAAGCCTCGGGATTTATTTTGGGGCGTCGCTGAGCTGTTTGAGTTTGGCTTCGTCGGCGGCTTTGAGTTGGGCGCGAAAGTCCTGGGTGTCGGTGGTGTCGGACGGGAGGAGATCGAGGGCGCGCTGGACGCTTTGGCGGGCCAAGTCTTTTTGGTTGGCGGCGAGGTAGGCGTCGGAAAGGCTGTCGTAGGCGTTGGGCGAATTGGGATAGGCGGTGACGTTGAGTTTTAGAATTTCGACGGCGCCGGCGGTGTCGCCGGATTGGAGATGCTCGTATCCCAGAAGATTCGCGATCGCTTCGGGAAACAGATTGGCGTGGGGATCGTGCTGGCGGGCCTCGTCGAGCATCTTGCTGACTTTGGCCGGGCCGCCGGGCTGATCGATCAGATCGAGGGTGCGTGCTTCCGGCGTGGTGGCTGGCGCGTCTTTCGAGACTGGCGCGCGTCCGGGAGTTTTGATCAGGGTGGTCACGTACCAGTCGACAATCGCTTTTTCCAGTTCGGGATGGACTTTGAACATGTCGGCGCCGTGGCCGCCGGTCTGATAGTGCGCAAATTGTTTTCCGGGATTTGCGGCGACGGAGTAGAGCCACTCGACGACTTGTACGGTGGGTTGGAACTCGTCGTTATCGGCGACGGCAAAAAAAACTGGAAGGGCCTTGGGCTGGCGCAGGAACTGGCGGCCGCGGAGATCCGTGCCGCCGGAGAGCAGCACCAGAGATTTCACTTCGGGATGGCGGCGGGCCGCTTGAATCGAATTGTTGACGCCGCAGCTCGCGCCGCCGATGCCGATAACGTCGTGGGTGACGCCGGGCTGTGAAATCAGGTACTGAAAAGCCGCGTCGATGTCGCCGGGAAATCCTTCGTCCATGACTTGCGCGGCTTTATCCGGAGGGAGTTTGTCGAAGCGGTCGCCGGCGCTTTCGCCGAAGCCGCGATAATCCAAAGTAAGAACGTTAATTCCCGCTGCGGAGAGTTGCTGGGCCAGATCATCCCAGACTTTGCGCTGGCGATTGCATTGGTGGAGCAGCAGGACGCCAGGGCCGGGCTTGGCGGCAAAATAACTGGCTTTCAGTTTGGTGCCGTCGGAGGCGGTGAGGTCGACGATTCGTTGGGCGAATGAGCTTGGCGCGAAAAAAATAAGCTGCGCGAGAATTACGGCCAGCAGGCAGGGAGCGAAGCGCCGAAGCATCACGGGCCTCCTTCTTATGAAAGCGATCTTGAGGGCGGAAAGCACAGAAGGGCGGGATTAAATCCCGCCCTTCAGGACAACCTTAATATTAGGCTTTTTGGGCCTGGCGGCGCAGGAAGGTCGGCACGTCGAGATCGTCGGCCGGGACTTCGTTATTTTTTTCGGTGACGTTGCGGGTGACTTGCTGGACCACTTCGCTGACGTTGCGCGCGACTTGCTGGACGACGTTGGGCGGGCGCTGCGCAGCCGGTTGCGGAGTTACCTGCTGATTGATGATGGGTTCCTGCTGCGGCTCGGGATCGCGAGCGGCTTTCCAGGTCTTGGGCAGGTACGAAGGCCGCTGGGCCGGTTTTCGGCCGGCGACATCGCGGAAGCCAGCGGCGATGACCGTGATTTTCACGGATTCCTTCATCGAATCGTCCATGACCGCGCCGAAAATGATGTTGGCATTTTCGTGGGCGGCTTTCTGGATGATCGAAGAGGCTTCGTGAACTTCCTGCAGGCTGAGGCTGGAGGAGCCGGTGATATTGATCAGGATGCCCTGCGCGCCGTTGATGCAATTGTCTTCGAGCAGCGGGCTATTGATGGCGCGATTGGCGGCGTCGATGGCGCGGTTGGAGCCGGAAGCGACGGCAGTGCCCATGACCGCGTAACCCTGGCCGGACATGATGGTTTTTACGTCGGCGAAGTCGCGATTGATGATGCCGGGAATGGTGATGATGTCCGAAATGCCCTGCACGGCCTGGCGCAGAATATCGTCGGCGATGCGGAAGGCTTCGAAGAAGCTGGTGCCGTGCTCGACGCAATCCATCAGGCGTTCGTTGGGGATGACGATGACGGTGTCGACGCAGCCGATAAGTTCGGCGAGCGCGTGCTCGGCCTGCTCCATGCGGCGCTTGCCTTCGAAGGCGAAAGGCTTGGTGGCGACGGCGACGGTGAGCGCGCCGAGTTCGCTGGCGAGATTGGCGACGACGGGAGCGGCTCCGCTGCCGGTGCCGCCACCGAGGCCGGCGGTGACGAAGACCATGTCCGCGCCGTCGAGGGCTTCGAGAATTTTTTCAGTGTCTTCGAGGGCGGCTTTGCGGCCGACTTCGGGATTCGCACCGGCGCCGAGGCCTTTGGTTAACTTGCTGCCGAGCTGCAATTTGACCGGCGCCTGCGAAAGTTTCAGGGCCTGCAAATCGGTATTGGCGGCGATGAATTCGACGCCTTCGACTTTGGCGCGGATCATGCGGTTGACGGCGTTGGAACCGCCGCCACCCACGCCGATTACTTTTATTTTCGCGCCGTTCGACGCCTCTTCCGCGAACGAAACGCGCATGCTCGATTCTTTGTGCGCCATAGCGCCTCCCCTTGCAGCTTCTGGATACAAGATTTTGTTCGACTTCGCCATTGGTAATGCGCCATCAGGTTATGAGTGCATCTATTTCACCGGCGCCCCGCCGGCGATTAAGTTGCGCCCGCAAACATGCTTTTCAATTTACCTACCCAACCGTTTGGGCGTGCACCGCCGGTGCGCCGGGTGCGCGCACCGTACAGCACAAGTCCGACGGCCGTGGCATATTCGGGCTGGGAAACTTCGTCGCTCATTCCGGTAATGCCGCGCGGGACGGCCACACGCACCGGAAGATTGAAAATGTTTTCGGCCAGTTCGCAGAGGCCGGTGAGATGCGCGCCGCCGCCGGTGAAAACCAGTCCGGCGGGAATCGCGGATTCGACGCCGCCACGGCGAAGCTCGTCGCGGACGAGCATGAGGAGTTCGTGAGCGCGAGGCTCGACGATATCGGCGAGCATGCGGGAGAACACCGTGCGCGGCGGACGGTCGCCGACGCTGGCGATTTCGATGGCGGCGTCTTCTTTCAGCATCGTGCGCATGGCGCAGGCATGTTGGCGTTTAACTTTTTCGGCTTCGTCGATCGGAGTGCGGAGGCCGACGGCGAGGTCGTTGGTGAAATGGTCGCCGCCGACGGGGATGGCGGCGGTGTGGCGCACGACTCCTCCGGTAAAGGCGATCAGTTCGGTGGTGCCGCCGCCAATGTCGAGGAGGCAGGCGCCGAGTTCGCGTTCGTCCTGGGTGAGGCAAGCTTCGGCGGAAGCGAGCGGCTCGAGGACGGTGTCGTCGACGCGGACGCCGGCACGATTCACGGCGGTGACAATATTTTGAGTGGCGGTGCCGGAGGCAGTGACGATGTGCACGTTGGCTTCGAGGCGCTGGCCGACCATGCCAATCGCGTCGCGGATATTGTCCTGCGCGTCGAGAAAAAATTCCTGGGGCAGAACGTGGAGGACTTCGCGATCTTCGGGAAGCTGCACGCCGCGGGCGGTTTCGATAGCGCGACGAACATCGTCACGCTGAATGTCACGCGGGCGAGCGCCGACAGTGATGCCGCCGCGGCTATTGACGCCGCGGACGTGGACGCCGGCCACGCCGACCAGGGCGGATTCGATGGGCACGCCAACGATGGCTTCGGCTTCTTCGACGGCGCGGCGAATCGAACTGACCGCGAGGTCGAGATTCACGATCTGGCCTTTGCGCCAGCCTTTCGATTCGGCCGCGCCGAGCGCAGCGAAGCGCACGCCGCCGAGTTCGTCGAGCTCGCCGACCAGCGCGCAGGTTTTGGCGCTGCCGATGTCGAGCGCTACAATATGCCGTTCTTTCTTCGTCAAATCTGCCACTCCTTGGTTCCCTTTCTGTTTCGCTGCTACTTCCGATTCGCCAATTCCAATTCGCAAGATGCGCTACAGTGCTAGCGCGAATGCCTGGCCGATTTTTTCGGCGCGGCACTGTGCGCCGCCGGCTTCGCGGCGGCCGGGCTGGGTGCTTCGTCCCGGGCCTGCGCCACCAGCGTGCGATCCGGATTTACCACCGCTTCGCCGTTGAAGCGCAGATCGACAGATTCGACGCGGCCAGCTTTGGCGCGCCATTCACCGATGTCATTGAGCACCGTGAAAAATTTGTTCTCAAAATCGCTGTCGCCAAAATGCACCACGATGGGCGCGTCGGACTGCGCGGCCCACTGATTGTCCGTGGTGCCGTTGAGGGCGCTGCCGCTTTGCAGGTCGGAAATGGTGGCGCGCAGGTCTTTCGCTTCGGTCAAGTCGACCTCGCTGACCTTTTCCATGGAGCCGGCCCGCGCTTTTTCCGCGCCGATGGTGAAGCTGGAGAAAAGTTTCATGCGCTCTTCGCGGTCTTCGAGCGGCATCGAGGCGTCCATGCCGGTGACGACTGGAAAATGAAAATTGCCTTTCAGCGGGCGCGGAAGAATTACGCCATGCGCGTCGATGAGTTCCATCTGATTGCCGGCGCGAAGGAAGGCGATAGGCGTGCGTTCGGTGATGTCGACTTCGATGGTATTAGGCAGCGCGCGGCGGACCACGGCTTGTTCGACCCAGGGCAGCGCTTCGATCTGGCGGCGGCGCGCATCGAGCGGGATGCGCAGCACGCTGTGGTCGCGGTCGGCACGGAAAATTTCGCGCACGCTGTTGGCGGTGACGTAGTGAGTTTCGGAAATTTGGACTTGGTCGGGATGAATCAGGGCCATGGCCGGCGCGGAAAGCAGAAAATGGCCGACCATATAAGAAAGAGCGGCCGCGGTGAGGCCGATTCCGGCCCAGAGGCTGACGCGGGCGTAGCCTTTCCAGGCTTTCTTTCCGAATTTGCGCCGCTTGATTTCGAGCGGCTTCTGGCGGCGGAGATACTTCGGCTCTTCGTCAGCCAGGATTTCCTGGGGATACGCTTCGGCGTCCATGGTCCTCAGTTTTTCCAAATGATGACCTCAGTTTCGAGCTCGATGCCGTGCGCGGCGTGGACTTTCTCGCGCACATCGTCAATCAGGGCCAGCATGTCCGCGCAGCTGGCGGAGCCGGCGTTGACGAAAAAATTCGCGTGGCGGTCGCTGACCGTGGCGTCGCCCACGTGATGACCTTTCAGGTGCAGCTCGTCGATCATACGCCCGGTCGAGCGCCCTGGCGGATTCTTGAAAATGCAGCCGGCGCTTTTCTGGTTCAGCGGCTGGCTGGAGCGGCGCTTCTCGTTACAGATTTTGATGCCGGCGAGAATTTCCTTGAACGGAATCGACGGCAGTTCGAGTTTGACGCGCAACATTAAGTCGTCGGGCGCAAAGGAAGTATGCCGATAATCGAAGCGAATGTCATCGCCGCGCAGAAATTCGATCTGGCCGGTGGCCGCGCGGTACAGCTGAACTTCCTTGACGAAGGGGCCGATTTGGGTGCCGTAGGCTCCGGCATTCATGCGCAGCGCGCCGCCGACGCTGCCCGGAACGCCGATCAGGCCTTCCATGCCGCCAAGATCGTTCTTGGCGCAGAAGGTGACCATTCCGCCGAGGTCGGCGGCCGCGTCAACTGTGGCGGTATTGCCTTCGACGCTCATGCCGGGTTTGGAAGTGGGCAGATGCAACGCGACCCAGGAAAGTTCGCCGTCGTCGATCAGGACGTTCGAGCCGCCGCCGAGAAAGCGGTGCGGGATGCCGTCGGCGGCGAGCAGGCGCATGATTTCAGGAATGGTTTGGAATTTGCGCAGGACCAGCAGGTCGGTGGTGCCACCGATGCCGAGTGAAGTTTTTTCGGTCATGGCCACACCAGGAGACAGTTCGACGCCGAGTGCGGCGAGCTTGGCGGCGATCGGTTGGTCGCTGATGCGCATGAAACTTTTGTTTGCCTCGGTAACTCTAAAACCTTTCTAGGTTGCCGAAATTTTCGATTCGAGCAGCATGGCTAGTTGATCGAGCACGCGGCCAATGCTGCCGGCACCGATGGCCAGCACGGCGTCGCCGGCCTTGGCTTCGCGCAGGATGTAATCCATCCCGGCCTGCATGGTGCTTTTGAAGACGACGTTCTTGTGCCCGGCGCTGCTGATGGCTTCGGCCAGTTTTTCTCCGGTGACGCCGTCGATGGGCTGTTCACCCGCTGCGTAAATTTCAGAGATTACTAAAACGTCGGCCTGATTGAACGAGCGCCGAAAATCTTCCCAGAGATGCTGAGTGCGGGTGTAGCGGTGCGGCTGGAACAGCACCAGCAGGCGATCGTAATTGCAGCCGCGCGCGGCTTCGAGCGTGGCGCGAATTTCGGCGGGATGATGGCCGTAATCGTCGATGAGGGTGACGCCATTGAAGACGCCTTTGATTTCAAAGCGGCGGCCCACACCGGAAAATTTGGCGAGTCCGGCGCGGATCAAGTCGGCCGGAACATTCAGCGAGAGCGCGACGGCGGCAGCGGCGGCGGCGTTGCGCACATTGTGAATTCCCGGGGGCGAAGGCAGCCGGAACAGGCCGAGATCTTCGCCGTGATATTTCAGACGAAATTCGCTGGCGAGGCCGTCGAGTTTTACGTCGGCGATGACCAGGTCGGCCTGGTTGGAGGTGCCATAGGTGATGACCGGACGCTTCACGCGCGGGAGAATGGCTTGAACGTTGGGCTCGTCGAGACAGAGCACGACCGCGCCGTAAAACGGAACCCGATTCACGAATTGCAGGAAGACATCCTGAATTTCGTCGAGCGATTTATACTGGTCGAGATGCTCGCGGTCGATGGTGGTGACCACGGCAACGACCGGCGCGAGCAGCAGAAACGAACGATCGCTTTCATCGGCTTCGACCACCATGTATTCGCTTTTGCCGACGCCGGCATGCGAGCCGAGATGATTGACGCGCCCGCCGACGACAAAAGTGGGATCGAGCCCGGCGGCGTCGAGGACGGATGCGACCATGGAGGTGGTGGTGGTTTTGCCGTGCGCCCCAGCCACGGCGATGCCGTACTTCAGGCGCATCAGCTCGGCCAGCATTTCGGCGCGCGGGATGACCGGAATCTTCAGGCGATGAGCTTCGAGCAGTTCGACATTGTCGGGTTTAACGGCGGAAGAAATCACCACCACGTGCGCGCCGGAAACGTGGGCGGGTTCGTGGCCTTCGAAAACCGCCGCGCCCATTTTGCGCAGGCGTTCGGTGACCGGAGAAAGTTTCTGGTCCGAGCCGGAAACAGCGTAACCGCTGGTCAGCAGGACTTCGGCGATGCCGCTCATGCCGCTGCCACCGATGCCGACCAGATGAATGCGCTGAAAATTGCGGAAGGTGACCATCACGGGCGCACCAGACTTTCGATCAGGTTGACGAGATCTTCGACCGCATGCGGACGAGCCAGGGTGCGCGCCGCGTCTTCCATCTGGGTGATGCGCGCGGGCTGATCGAGCAGCGAAAAAATTTCCTGAGTCAGGCGCTGAGGCGTCAGTTCGGTTTGCGGCAGCAAGCGGGCGGCTCCGGCCTGCTGCATGGCTTCGGCGTTGCGGGTCTGGTGCGCGTCGGTGGCGGCGCCGAAGGGGATAAAGATGGCGGCACGTCCGGCAGCGGCAACTTCGGCGACCGTGATCGCGCCCGAGCGGCAGACGATGAGGTCGGCCTGGGCAAAGCGCTCCGCCATATTCTCGATGAAGGGCACTACCTCCGCACGAAATTCGCGGCGCGCGTACGCCACGCGCACAGCATTATAGTCGCGTTCACCAGTCTGGTGCACGATGAAAAGCTGGTTTTTTCGAGGCAATAGAAGATCGAGCGAGTCGATCACGGCGCGATTGATGGGCAGCGCGCCGCGGCTGCCGCCGGTAATAAGGATACAGAAGGGTTCGCCATGCTCGTGGCGCGGCGCGGAGAAAAATTCCCGGCGCACCGGAATGCCGGTAGTGGTCGCCTTTGCGCCGAAGCGTTGGGCAGTGGCTTCAAAGCCGCAGGCCACGCGAGTGGAAATCCCGGCGAGGACGCGATTGGTGAAGCCGGGCTCGACGTTTGGTTCAAAAATTACCGAGGGCAGGCCGTGCAGCCGCGCGACCAGAATCATGGGACCGGCGGCGTAGCCACCGACTCCGAACGCGGCGCTGAATTGATGTCGTTGCATAATTTTTTCCGAGTCCCACAGGCTGGCGGGCAGCAGCGCGGCGTTTTTTAGTAATTTGGTCCCGCCCATGCCTTTCAATCCGGCCACGCGAATGGTTTCGAGCGGGAGCCCAGCCTGCGGGACCAACTTCGCTTCCATTCCGCGTTCGGTTCCGACGATCAGGACGCTGCGCACTCCTTGCGGCTCGCGCTGGAGCCATTCCTGAGCGACAGCCAGCGCCGGAAAAACGTGGCCGCCGGTGCCGCCGCCGGCGATCAGTAGGCACTTGCCGGTACCGCTTGATGCTGGGCTCACGCCTCGTCCGCGTGCTGGCTGATATTCAAGAGCACGCCGGTAGCCACCAGCGCGCCGAACAAACTCGAGCCGCCATAGCTGATAAACGGCAGAGGAATCCCTTTAGTCGGGAGCAGCCCGATGACCACGCTGAGATTGATCAGGGCCTGGCCGACGATCATGGTGGTGATGCCCATGGCCAGATATTTACCGAATTCGTCCGGAGCTTTCATGGCGGCGACAAAGCCGCGCCAGCCGTAGACCGCGAAAAGCGTGAGCACGATGACCGCGCCGATGAAGCCAAATTCTTCGCTGATGATGGCGTAGATGAAGTCGGTGTGCGCTTCGGGCAAGAAGAAAAGCTTCTGGCGGCTTTCCATCAGGCCGACGCCGGTCATGCCGCCGGAGCCGACGGCGATGAGCGATTGGAGCAGCTGAAAGCCGGCGCCCTGCGGGTCGCGATCAGGATGGAGAAAGGCTTCGAAGCGCGCGAGCCGGTACGGCACCCGCACGATGAGTAGATATATTGTTGGAATCGCGGCCAGCACGGCGCCGCCTATATATTTGTAGGACAGGCCGGCGACGTAGAGCATGACCATGCCGATGACTACGATCATGAAGGCGGTGCCCATATCCGGTTCTCTGACGACCAGGGCGGCCATGGCCAGAACGGTGCCGAGAGCGGGCGCGATCGTGCCCCAGAAATCGTTGATGCCAAGTTTACCGGGCGCGCGGCGCGATTCGAGGAACCAAGCGAGAAAAATGATCAGCGCGAGTTTGGCCATTTCCGAAGGCTGAAAGCTGAAGGGGCCCAGGCGGAACCAGCGATGGGTGGCGTGGGAGCGATCCAGAAAATAAACCCCGACCAGACAGATGAAAGTTATGGCGAGTCCGGTGAAAACGATGCGCGGCTGGCGCAGCCTGCGGTAGTCGGTGTTCATCATGGCAAACATGCCGGCGATGCCGAGGACGATGTAGACGAACTGGCGGAGCAGGAAAATGTAGCCGGCGCCGAATTTATCCTGGGCGGTCATGGCCGAGGCGCTGAAGACCATGACCGCGCCGATGAAACACAGGGTCAGGGTGACGATCAGGAGTTGCTTGTCGGGTTTGAGGCTGCGCGGCATTTTTATCCTTTTTCCGTCGCGGTGGCGCTTTGCATTTGCGTGACCAGCTCTTTGAAAACGCGGCCGCGGTGTTCGTAATTTTCGAATTGATCGAAGCTGGAACAGGCCGGTGCGAGTAGAACCGTGTCGCCGGCTTGAACGTGTCGCGCAGCGATGTGCAGAGCCTGCTGCAGGGTTCCGGCATTTTCGAAGGGGACGGCATCGCCGAGATCAGCGGCGATTTTTTCGGCCGATTCGCCGATAAGCAACGCGAGGCGCGCGCGTTCGTGCAGCAGCTCGCGGAGCGGAGCGTAGGGGCCGCCTTTATCGCGGCCGCCGAGAATGACCACCAGCGGTCCGGGAAAAGCTTCGACGGCTTTGACCGCGGCGTCGACGTTGGTCGCTTTGGAATCGTTGTAATACTGCACGCCGGAAAGTTCGGCGACGAATTCGAGGCGATGTTCGACGCCGCGAAAACTTTTCACACCGGCGGCGATGGCGGCCGGGACGGCGCCGGCGAGGTAGGCTGCGGCACAGGAGGCCAAAACATTTTCGACATTGTGTTGGCCGCGAAGTTGGATGTCCGCGAGGCGGGCGAGCTCCACTTCCGAGCCTTCGTGGCGGAAAATAATCTGGTTGTCGCGGAGGAACGCGCCGGTGGCGACTCGTTTTTGGCGGCTGAACCAAAAAATTTTGGGCTTGGCCGGCATGCGCCTGGTGACTTCCGGATCGTCGGCGTTGAGCAGCGCGATGTCCTTTTCGAGTTGATTTTCAAATATACGCATTTTGGCGCCGGCGTATTCCTCGAAGGTTATGTGGCGGTCGAGATGATCGGGCGTGAGATTCAGGAGCACGCCAATTTCCGGGCGAAAGGAATCGATGGTTTCGAGTTGAAAGCTGCTGATTTCGGCGACGGTTACGCTGGTGTCGACCGAGGTTTCGACCAGGGCCAGCAGCGGCGTGCCGATATTGCCGCCGATCAATGTGGGGACGTTCGAGGTCTTCAAAATGTGCGCGACCAGCGAGGTGGTGGTGGTTTTGCCGTTCGAGCCGGTGATGGCCACGAGTTTGCCGCGCAGAAAGCGCCAGGCCAGCTCGATTTCGCTCCACACCGGGATGCCTTTGGCGCGGGCGTTTTCCAGCGGCTCGATTTTCGCCGGGACGCCCGGGCTGACCACGATCAAATCCTGCTCGAGAAAAGTTTGGGGAACGAAACCGCCGAGTTCGAGTTTCACTCCGGCCACGCGGAGTTTTTCGGCGGCTTCCGCAACTTCGGGAATTGGCCGTTCGTCGGTCGCCGTCACTTTCGCTCCATAGGCCGCGCTGAACAGCGCGGATACCAGTCCGGTGCGCGCGAGCCCGACTACCAGCACGCGCTTCCCGTCGAGATCGAAACCTGGCCTCACTTCGTCCTCACTTCTTCCTCACTGGCCGAATTTCGCGGCGCCTTAGCGCAATTTTAGCGTGGTGAGCGAAAACAGCGCGAACACCAGCGCGATGATCCAGAAACGCACAATGATTTTCGATTCGCTCCAACCCATCAATTCAAAATGGTGGTGCAGCGGAGCCATGCGGAACACGCGCTTGCCGGTCAACTTGAATGAACCGACCTGGATGATGACCGAGAGCGCTTCCAAAACGAACACGCCGCCGATCGAGAGCAGCAGAATTTCCTGTTTGATGATGACCGCAACGGTGCCGAGGGCGCCGCCCAGAGCCAGCGAGCCGACGTCGCCCATAAACATTTCGGCGGGATGTGCGTTGTACCAGAGAAAACCGAGCGAAGCGCCGACCAGCGAGCCGCAGAAGATCACGAGTTCGCCGGCGTCGGGAATTTTGGCGATGTCGAGATAATCGGCGAAGCGCGCGTTGCTGGAAAGATAAGTGAGCACGGTGAGCGCGGTGGAAGAAACCAGGACGCAGCCGATGGCCAGGCCGTCGAGGCCGTCGGTGAGATTGACGGCGTTGGAACAGCCCACGATGACCAAAACCAAAAACACCAGTAGCGGGATAAACGCGAGCGGCCAGAGATATTGATGGCCATAGAGCGAAGTGAGGACCAGGTTCGGATGCAGGCGTTTGAAAAACGGAACGCTGAGCTGCGTGGAGTACGCGCCATGTTCCTGCAGACTGAGCAGCACGATGCCGACGACGAAACAGGTGAGCACTTGATAGCCGAATTTGGCGCGCGGGGTGAGGCCCATATTTCGTTTGCGCACGACTTTGTTGTAATCGTCGACGAAACCGATCGTACCGAAGGCGACGGTGGCCCCGATGGCGAGCAGGACGTAGGCGTTGCGCAGGTCGGCCCAGAGCAAAGTGGGAATGACGATCGAGGCGACAATCAGCACGCCGCCCATGGTCGGCGTGCCGGCTTTTTTCTGGTGCGCTGTGGGGCCCTCTTCGCGGATGTATTGTTTCACTTGCAGCGAGCGCAGCCGCTCGATGACCCAGGGACCCATGAGGAGTGAAAGCAGGAGCGCGGAAATGCTGGCGACGGCGGTGCGCACGGTGATGTAGCGGAAGACGTTGAGCGGGCTGAAGTGCGGCCGCAGCAGAAAGTAGAAGAGATAGTAGAGCATCAGCGGGAGCCGTCGGCCTGGAGCGTGGTGGGTGGATTCGTGTTGGTAGTGTTTGCGCGCACGTGGGTGGCGTCGATGGCTTCCAGGATTTTTTCCATTTTCACGCCGCGGGAGCCTTTGAGCAGCAGCAGGTCGCCGGGCTGAATGAATTCGGCAAAGAATTTTCCGGCTTCTTCGGAATCGGCAAAAAATCTGGCTTGAGCTGGCGCGTGGCCCGCTTTGGTTGCGGCGTTGACGAATTCCGCGGCGTCACCGGTGACACCCAAGATCCAGTCGATTTTTTTCAGCTGGGCGACAGAGGCGCCGCACTCGCGGTGGAGTTCCGGAGAGGACGGGCCCAGTTCGCGCATTTCTCCGGCAGCGAGAATTTTGCGGCGGTAGCCGGGAGTGGCGGCGAGCAGGTCGGCCAGCGCGCTGAGCGCGGTGGGGCTCGAATTGTAGGTGTCGTTGATCACGGTGAAACCGGCCGCGAAGCGGACGACTTCGCCGCGCTTGTCGGCGGGCGTGAGCGCCGGGAAAACTTTTTGGGCGTCGGCGGCGCCGATGCCCCAGGTGCTGGCGGCGGCGAGGGCGGCGACGGCGTTCATCACGTTGTGGCGGCCGATCAGCGGTAATTCGAGTCGCGCGCGACCGGAGGGCGAGACGAAAGCGAACGCGGAGCCGTCGATCCCTCGCTCTTCGATATTTTCGGCGCGAAATTCCTGGCGCTGGCCGTTGGTTCCTTTGGTCGCTCCGCTTGGCTTCGATGTCGATTCCGTCCCAAACCAGAGAATTGGGCCGTGCGCGACTTCTTGAAACTGCGCGACGCGCAGGTCATCGGCGTTCAGGACCGCCGTGGCCTGGGGCCACGGCAAATTTTCGATGAGCTCGCGCTCGGCGAGTGCGATTTCGTCGATCGATGAAAAAAATTCGAGATGCTCGACGGCGATGCGGGTGATGACGCCGACGTCCGGGCGCGCGATCTGGGCCAGACGCGCGAGCTCGCCGCGATGGGACATACCCATTTCGAGCACGATCGCTTCGTGGTCGTCTTCCAGTTGCAGCAGGGTCAGTGGCAATCCGTATTCGTTGTTCAAATTTCCCTGGGTCTTCAAAACGCGCAACCGCGCGCCCACAAGCGCCGCAAGGATTTCCTTGGTGGTCGTTTTACCCACCGAACCAGCCACGGCGCCAATGCGGCGGCCCGGCTTTCGCGCGCGCCAAATTTCGCAGGCGCGCGCCGCCA